>FLNY01003993.1_pt1 | contig 144571 bp, 90 predicted proteins | sample 1140381 | NCBI WGS metagenome assembly FLNY01 (sample SAMEA3878172, study PRJEB12797) | bioreactor metagenome | biome: Moose rumen | place: Sweden | collected 2011-10 | reverse complement strand
GAAAGGAAAGTACTTCTATTGCAAGGGTACGGGCAAGCGTATGCGTGACCTTGCTAAGTTCCCAATGCAGAACGGTTCAATTGTTCGTATTTGTGATGACTGTGCAAGTTATGAGATTATTGCAGACGAGCCTGTTGCTCCTACAAGTGAACTCCCAACTCATCTTGCATTGCAAAACTACTTGCTTGAGACGGGTTCTTGCTATAAAGCAACACTTCATACTCACCCAATCGAACTCGTTGCGATGTCTCACATACAGCGATTCCTTCGTGGTGACGAAATGACTCGTGTACTATGGTCTATGATTCCTGAAACACTCGCATTTGCTCCACTTGGTATTGGTATTGTTCCTTATGGTCTGCCTTCATCTGTAGAACTTGCTGAGGCTACTCTTGAGAAAATCAAGAAGCATGATGTAGTTCTCTGGGAAAAGCATGGTACAGTTGCAGTTGGTCAGGATATCATGGATGCTTTCGATCAGACAGATGTACTTTGCAAAGCTGCAAACATCTATATGTGTGCCCGTAACATGGGTTCAGAACCAGATGGTATGACTGCTGAAGCAATGAAGGAAGTGCAGGATGTATTCAACCTGCCAAAGACTCGTCCTTGTTAAGACAACTACTTATAGAAAAGAAGCGCTCCGCTGATGCGGGGCGCTTCTTTGTTGAGGGTAGGCTATTATATGGGCTTAATAGACTATATGGGTTAAATAGGCTATATGGGCTAGGCTATGTTCCTGGACATTTTCTTTAGGTTGATAAGGGCATAGCGCATTCTGCCAAGAGCTGTGTTGATGCTGCAGTTTGTCTGCTGTGCAATCTCCTTGAACGACATGTCTTCGTAATATCTCATCAGGAGAACTTGGCGTTGGTTTTCTGGCAGTTTTGCGATGAGTTCTTTGATGTCGCTAACCATCTGCTCTTGAATCATTTCCTGCTCGCGGTTGTCATTAACAGCAAGAGATGGGTCATTGAACAGGTCTTGTTCTGTTTCGTCGTTTGAGATGATTTTCTCATCTGTCTCCTTGCGGAATGTATCGATAATCAGGTTGTGAGCTACACGCATAACCCAAGCATAGAATTTACCATTCTCCTGATACTTTCCGCTTCTCAGACGAACAATAATCTTCATAAAGACTTCCTGGAAGAGGTCTTCAGCCATTTCCTGGTTCTTTACTGAGTAATAGATGTATGAATAAACTTTACTTTCATAACGTTTCATCAAAACGTCGAAAGCGTTATCATTACCTTTGATGTACATGTCAACCAACATTTCGTCGGTTGCAGCATTTAGAGTTTTCATTATGCTACTTATTTATAATTTCGCGTAATGTTTCTTCTATAGGCAATGATTTTTAATGGTTAATATTAGGTTTTATGATTATTTTGTATTGCTAGAACAATGTTCTTTGCAAAAAATCGTTGCAAAGAAACGTCTTTTGAATATAACTGCCAAATTTTTTAACATAAAAGTGCGTTTTCTGGCAGTTGCATACCTCTCAAGACGTCTGCTACAGGCATTTTTTTCTTTCCTTCTAGTTGTAGAGTGAGTATATCCAATGTGCTGTCGGCAGTTTGTACGCGGAGGTAAGTCTTGCCATCGGACGTAATGGCGCCTGGAATAATCTGTGTGTTAGGATTGTTCTGAGTGCTCTGATTATTCTGGACGCTCTGATTATTATTAGTATTTTGTTTATTCTGGATGCACTCGTAAATCTTTACAGCTTTGCCTGCAAGTGTGGTCCATGCAGCAGGGTAGGGTGAGAGCCCTCTTACGAAGTCGTATATTTTCTTGCTTGGCTGATTCCAGTCGATGCGGCATGTATCACGGAATATCTTGGGGGCAGGAGTAGGCTCTACCTCTTTAATGCTATCTTGTGGCGTAGTTTTGAATGTTCCGTCGATAATGCTGTCGATGGTTTTTGTAACCAGTTGTCCGCTGAGTTCCATCAGTTTGTCGTGTACAATCTCCACGTTATCACTTTCTGCTATTGGAATGTGCACCTGATCGATGATGTCACCTGTATCGATTTCGTGTTTCAGCAAGAATGTGGTCACACCAGTTTCTGTTTCTCCGTTTATGATAGCCCAGTTGATAGGAGCTGCTCCTCTGTATTTTGGCAGAAGACTGGCATGTGCGTTGATTGTGCCGTATTTTGGCATGCTCCACACGATTTCTGGCAGCATTCTGAACGCGACAACCACTTGCAGGTCGGCTTTCAAGGATTTCAGTTCCTCTACGAATTCAGGGTCTTTCAGTTTTTCGGGTTGCATCACCTTCAGTCCATGTTCTACTGCATATTGTTTCACAGGACTTGGTTGCAGTATGCTTCCGTGTCTGCCCATTGGTTTGTCGGGCATAGTGACTACAGCTACAACGTTATACCCACCTTCTACCAGTGCTCGCAAACTTTCTACTGCGAAGTCTGGAGTACCCATATATACTATGCGCAATGCTTCTTTCGTCATTCTTGGCTAAATTCTTTAAGTGTTTGTCGGTATGAATTGAAAAGTCCTGCCCGACTGATAAATCCTACGTATTTATTATCTGTGTCAACGATAGGCAAGTTCCAGGCATCGGTCTCTTCAAATTTCTTTGTAACAGTCTTCAGGGTGTCGTGGATGCTGAGGATTGCTGGGGGCTCTTTTATGAACGAACGCACAGTATAGTTATGATACAGTTCTGTGCGGAACATAACTAATCTGAGGGAGTCGAGCGTCACTACTCCGAGGAAGAAACCTGTCTGGTCAACTACAGGGAAGATATTTCTATGCGACTTGGCTATCACACCTGTTATCTGACTCAGTTCCATGTTCGGACTCAGAGTCTTGTAGTCGCGTTCGATAAGTGATTCAAGACTCAATATCGTCAGAATTGCTTTGTCTTTATCGTGTGTTAGCAAATCGCCTCTGCGAGCCAGACGCATAGCATATATGCTGTGAGGTTCAAACATATTTATTACGAGGAAGCTGACAGCAGATACAATCATAAGTGGAACGAACAGTTTATATCCGCCTGTCAGTTCGGCAATGAGGAAGATACCTGTCATTGGGGCATGCATCACTCCTGACATGAGTCCTGCCATTCCGTAGAGTCCGCAGTTCTTGGCAGACACATATCCGCCAGCTCCGTATTCCAGTCCTAAGGTATGGTCCCATATGTGTGCAAATACGAATCCGGCTATACAGCCAAGAAACAGACTTGGTGCGAATGTACCACCACAACCGCCTCCGCCGTTAGTTGCTGTTGTTGCAAATACTTTGAAAACAACGACAAGTGTGAGATACAGCAGCATGTTTGTTTCGCCGCCATAGAACAGGGAGTGACTTGTGATTTCTTCTGCTGAGGCATTGTTGATGAGTTGGTTAATCACGTCGTAACCCTCACCATACATGGCTGGGAAGAAGAAGATGAGTGTACTCAGCACAGTTGCTCCGAGCAGGAATCGATAGTAGCGATTGTTTATTTTGCCAAAGATTCCTTCGAACCAGTTCATCATTCTGGTAAAATAGAGTGATACCAGTCCGCAGAGGATTCCGAGCAGGATACAAGCAGGGATGATGTCTATAGAAAACTCCTTCGTGAGGTTGAAATCAAATTGTGGCGATGTGCCGTAAAGGGCATAAGAAACGCAAACAGATGTGATACTGGTTGTGAGCAGAGGCAACAGAGACGCCATGTTCAGTTCCAGCATAAGCACTTCTATCACAAACATAACACCTGCGATTGGGGCTTTGAACACTCCTGCGATAGCTCCTGCTGCACCACATCCTACGAGTAGCATCATTGTGTTTGGCGGCAGGTGAAAACGCTTTCCCAGTTCTGAACCCCATGCCGAACCTGTCAGCACAATAGGTGCCTCAGCTCCTACAGAACCACCGAATCCGATAGTGATGGCACTTGCTATGATGCTCGACCAGCGATTGTGCGACTTAATTCTGCTCCTGCCTCTCGACATAGCATAGAGAATCTTCGTGACTCCATGACTGATGTCGCCTCTGACTATATACTTCACGAAGAGCATGGTGATGAAGATACCGATAGCCGGGTAAACCAAGTATTCCCAGTTGGCTTCGCTTTGCTGCACACCTGATGTGAGCAGAAGTTGAATTTCCTTGATTATCCATTTCAGTACGAAGGCTGTCAAACCAGTACACACACCAACCATCACGCTGATCATCAGTACAATCTGTTGTTGTGTATGTCCACCTTTCAGCCATTCTGTGATGGCATTGGATAGCACTATCTGTTTTCTCCTAAATCCCCAAAGCATAATATTTAGTTACTTTCTGATTATGGTAAATGCTCCGTTTTCGTCAATCTTTATGATGCTCGAAGGCTTGTGTTTCTCCTTGCATCGCTGGTTGTAGCGCACAACATAATCTACAGCCTCCTTTATTTCGTCCGATATATCGTCGAAGGTTTGTGGAGTTGGTTCTCCACTTATGTTGGCACTAGTTGATACGATAGGTTTCTGGAATCGGAAGCAGAGTTCCTTTGAGAATTCCTCGCGTGTGATTCTGATGCCTGCCGAACCGTCTTCCGCTATGAGGTTTGGAGCAAGTCCTGTAACATTATTATATATAATGGTAAGAGGTTTGTCGCTCATCTCTATAAGATCCCAAGTGACATCAGCCACCCTCCTTACATACCTCGACAATCGGGCTTCGCTATCAATCAGCGAGAGCATAGCCTTCGAGTCCTCGCGTTTCTTTATCTCGTAAATCTTCTTTACTGCTTCAGCATTCGTGGCGTCGCAACCTATTCCCCAAACGGTATCAGTGGGGTAGAGAATTACTCCTCCAGCCTTCATCACTTCTATTGCTTTTTTAACTTCGTCCTGTAACATGAAACCCTTGTTTAGAAGTCGCTATTAAAGTGGAATCTGATATTCTTGAAGTCCTGTTGAGCCATCTGCAGCACATAGTTTGAGTCGGCAAGGAACACATCGCGTCCGTCCTTGTCCTTAGCCATATACTGGTACTTGCGCTTCTTGAAAGCATCCAGTTCTGCTTCGTCATCACTTTCCACCCAACATGCCTTATAGAGCGAAACTGGTTCCCAGCGGCATTTTGCGTTGTATTCGTTTTCCAGTCGGTACTGGATAACCTCGAACTGCAGTTGTCCTACTGTTCCAATCAGTTTTCTGCCGTTGAATTGGTTGATAAACATCTGTGCCACACCTTCGTCCATCAGTTGGTTGATACCCTTCTCCAGCTGCTTGGTCTTCATCGGGTCGGCATTTTCGATGTATTTGAACATTTCTGGTGAGAACGAAGGTAATCCCTTGAAATGCAGTTGCTCACCTTCTGTCAGAGTGTCGCCAATCTTGAAAATTCCATTATCTGGCAAACCGACAATATCTCCTGCCCAAGCCTCGTCGATGGTAGATTTCTTTTGTGCCATAAACTGAGTAGGACTTGAGAAACGAACTGTTTTTCCGTTTCTTACGTGCAGGTATGGGGCATTTCTGACGAATTTTCCTGAGCAAACCTTGCAGAAGGCAGTACAACTGCGGTGGTTTGGGTCGATATTGGCAGTAATTTTGAAGATGAATCCGGTAAACTTGGGTTCATCGGGGTTTACTGTGCGTTCTACGGCAGTTGTAGGTCTTGGATTTGGAGCAATTTCCACGAAACAATCGAGAAGTTCCTGCACTCCAAAGTTGTTCAGGGCAGAACCGAAGAACACAGGAGCTATGTCAGCATCCAGGTAAGTCTGCACATCGAACGGATCATACACACCATCAATCATTTCCAGGTCTTCACGCAGTTTCTGTGCATCCTCTTCTCCGACTCTCTCCTCCAGCTCCTTCGAATTCAAATCTACATTTACCTTCTCAGTCACCACCTGTTTGTTTGGGGTGAACAGGTTCAGGTTGTTTTCGTATATGTTGTAAACACCCTTGAATCGAGCTCCTTGGTTTATAGGCCAACTGAGTGGGCGCACATGTATCTGCAGTTCGTTCTCCACCTCGTCGAGCAAGTCAAAGGGGTCCTTGCCTTCGCGGTCCATCTTGTTGATAAACACGATTACTGGAGTCTTTCTCATTCGACACACAGTCATCAGTTTTCTGGTCTGTGCCTCCACACCCTTAGCTCCGTCAATAACAATAATTGCCGAATCCACAGCCGTTAGAGTACGGAAAGTGTCTTCAGCAAAGTCCTGGTGACCAGGTGTGTCGAGAATATTCACCTTGTATGGCAATTCTCCCTCCTTGGCTGGTGGACAGTAGTCAAACTCCATAACAGAAGTGCTCACAGAGATACCTCTCTGCTTCTCTATTTCCATCCAGTCGGATGTGGCTGTTTTCTTGATTTTGTTCGATTTCACCGCTCCTGCCACCTGTATCTGACCACCAAACAACAGCAATTTCTCAGTCAGAGTGGTTTTTCCTGCGTCAGGGTGTGAAATGATTGCGAATGTCCTTCTTCTCTCAATCTCGTTCATGTAATACCTATTAAATTATGTGACAAAGGTAGTGCAAACCGAGCGAAATACAAAATATATGCTATTTATTTTGAATTTGCTGGAGTGATTGGGGAGATCTCGGGGGGATCTCGGGGGGATCTCAGGGGGATCTCGGGGGGATCTCAGGGGGATCTCAGGGGGTGCTCACCCTCTGATGTCATATTTGTCAAGTGGATATGTCAAAATTGTACACTAATATTTAAAGAATGTTAAACAATCAAATAAACTTCCTATTTTAAAAATTTTGTAACTTCTCATATTTTATATATCGTCTAACTTTGTGCAGAAATAAAAGATGAAGTACATTGTAACCATAATACTGATTCTTCTCGGTGCATTGGTGCAGCCGGTAGAAGCGAGGACGCATTTGGAAGTTGATAGTGTTTCGGTTTATCGCGATAGAGATTCGGTTCAGGTAGGTATGAGGCTTAACTTAAACAATGTAGAGTTGAGTAATTCGAATCTCATCTGGCTCACGCCTAGACTGGTAAACGAAGAAGACTCTATTGATTTGCCAACCATTTGCGTTTATGGGCGCAATCCATACTATTCGTATGTACGCACAGGACCATATTCCAATTATGCCGACATACAGATTCGCGGAAAACGTGCACCTAAGACAGTTGACTATGTACAGAATGTTGAATTCCAAGAGTGGATGCAACGAGCAAGACTGGTGGTAGTCAGTTCTGTTACCAATTCCTGCGGAGCCATAATCGAAGAGGAATACAATACAGTCTATGTTGCCCCGCCTTATAGAGTTGAGGCGCGTCCGATAATCGAAGAACACAAACAGACAATGAAGGGAACAGCCCATGTAGATTTCGTGCTTGACAAGACGGACATACGGGCTGACTATCATGATAATGCTGCTGAACTGGCGAAGATGCGAGCACAAATCGACTCGGTAGTGAACGATACGGCAGCTACAGCACAGCGAATGACAATACATGGTTATGCGTCGCCCGAAGGTCCTTTCCGCCATAATGTTGATTTGGCGCGCGACCGAACGCGTAACCTGAAGAAATATATCGATGACATATACGGCTTTTCTGGCGATTTCATCGAGACTGACTTCACCCCGGAAGACTGGGAAGGATTCCGTAGGTTCATGGAACAGTCAGACCTGCCCCATAAACAGGAGATCATAGAGTTGATCGATTCCGATATGGAGCCAGATGCCAAACTGAGGCGAATCCAACGGAAGTACCGTAGCGAATACAGAGTTATCCTCCGCGACTACTTTCCTTATCTGCGCCATTCCGACTATACTATCGACTACACGCGTCGTGAGCGAATAGAACGGCCGGGTGAATACGATACAATCAATGCGATGCCGTTTGAACATCTGCGACCTACTACACCGCTCACTCAGTTCAAGAGCTACACTCCGTTCTTCGCCTTAAAGACCAACCTGCTCTTCGACCTTGCAGCAGCAGTGAACGTAGAGGTGGAAGTGCCGTTCGGCAGGGAGAAGTTATGGAGCGTGATGGTAGAGTGGTGGACGCCTTGGTACGTATGGCATCATAACAGCAGGGCATACGAATTTCAGACGCTTGGCATTGAGCTGCGCAGGTGGTTTCGCAGTTGCCGCAGGGGACTGCCCCCACTTTCGGGACCCTTTGCCGGAGTGTATTATAATAATGGTAAGTACGACATAGAGTGGAACAGCAAGGGCGACCAGGGAGAATTCAATTCTGTCGGAGCCACTGTGGGTTACAGTTTCGTGCTTCATAAATATTTCAACCTCGAACTCTCGCTCAGTGCGGGAGTATTCTGGGGACCGCGTCGCCACTACAACGGTATGTTCAACGACACGCACCTTATCTGGCAATACAATGCCAGTACGAAATACGTAGGACCAACCAAAGCGAAGGTTTCGCTCGTTTGGCTCATAGGAAAGAGCAATCAGCATAAGCGGAAGGGAGGTGCCTATGAATAGATCTTTGAAACGCAACATCGTCAGAGCCTTCAGGGTCCTGTTGCTCCTTGCGGTAATTGTGCTCGCCTCGTGCGATCGCCGTCCGCTTGAGGTGATAGTAGATGACGAAGTAGCCGTGAAGCTTGTTTCGCACTGGAGCACGAACTACGTGCCCATCTATGGAGAAAAGCCGAACGGAATGACGGCAATCTTCTGGAACGAGGCTACGGGCGAGCGCCGCACGGTGAGTACGAACGACTCAGTCACAACTCTCTCGCTTCCTGTGGGCACCTACCAGATGATACTCTTCAGCGATACCTACAGCGACTACGAGCCATACATGAACTTCTACGATGTTCAGAGCTACGAGAAGATGGCAGCCCGCACTACAGAATACAACACCCGCAACTGGGACTCGGGAGTTACCTATATCAACTATCCGGACCCGATTGGAGCTGTGACCGACCGCATAACCATCACTGAGGAAATGCTGATGCAAGACACCATCTTCATCCCCTTTGAGCGTTATCGCGACAACGGGTATAAGTACGACATCGATGGAAGGAATTCAGATTACGTCATACATGAGCATCCGTACCCAATGACTGTGACGCTCTATGTAAAGGCAAAGATAAAGCGGCGTCAGCTCATCCAGGACCTCGAAGCCAGCCTCTCCGGTCTTGCCGACGGATTCTACTTGTCGAAGGTGAACCGTACGAGCGAGTCGGGTATTGTGAAACTGCATACATGGGATCGATGGAAGAAGACTGCAATAGGACTTTCAGTCGACAGTATGGGATATATATGCGACAGCATAGGCTCGTTCGGACTGCCATACGGCAAGGAGACAAAAGCAGAGCGACTGGAGAAAGATAACGTACTCTCGTTCTACATCACCCTGGTGAATGGAGATGTGTTGCAGTTCTCATACAATGTGGGTAAGAACATAACCTACATCACCCCGACAGGTGAGGAGGCTCGCATCCGCTATCGTGAGGATCTGCACAACTTGCGCCTCGAGATAGACTTGCCTGAAAACATCATCCTTCCGCCTGTTCCAGATACCCGTTCCGGAGCCGGATTCGATGCAAAAGTAGATGAGTGGGAAGACGGAGGAACCATTGATATGGGAGGATTCTGATAGTTGACAGGTGATAGTTGACAGGTGATAGTTGACAGGTGATAGTTGACAGTTAAGATGATACATCATTAATAATATCATATTAAATATAGGAAACGTTTAACAAATTTTAATTTATACAAGTATGAAGAAAGTATTTTCTTTGATTGCTACGGCAATCTTGGCAGTAGGTTTTACTGCATGCTCACAATCTGACTTGCTTGAGGGCAATGGTTTCAGCTCCTCAGCAACTTCTAATGACAATGCCATCCAGTTCGACACGTACATGAGTAAGGTTGGTACTACTCGTACTGGAAGTACAGGAAGTATCAATACCGATAAACTTAAAACCTCTGATTATGGCTTTGGTGTATTTAGTTATTATACAGGCAAAGAAACCTATGGTCATTACCAGTCTACTACTTATACGGGTGAAGAGGCTACTGTTGGAAATCGTGCCAATCACATAGCTAACTTTATGTTTAACCAAAAGGTAACTTGGAATACTGATGATTGGACCTATTCACCAATAAAGTACTGGCCAAATGAAGTTCAGACTGGTGCTGTTGATGATCAAAATGGTAACACTTCTAATGATCCTGCAACTTCATCGTCTTATGAAAATGGAGGCAACTTGACATTCTTCGCATATGCACCTTATGTTGCATTCCCTCTTGATGGTACAGGTATAATAGCTATTAATGATCAAACAACACTTGACGCTGCCAATTCTGTAACTGGTGACCCGAAAATCACTTATAAAATAGCCGTTAATGGTCAGACTGTTGATTTGCTTTGGGGTACTTATTGGAAGACGTCAGAAAATGTTGTTTCAGAAGTTGCAAACAATTTAGGTGTTGCGTACGATGCTGATGCTGCAGCTGATACTTACAAAAAAGCTATTCTACCACATTATACCAATAACGCAAAAACCACTTATGATGGCTATAAACTCAATGCAGACTTGACCAAGCAGAAGACTACAGGTAAGGTTGGCTTCAATTTCAAACATGCATTAGCTAAGGTAGGTGGTTCACAAGTCAATCCTGGTGCCGGCTCCAACCCAACCAATGGTCTGATGGTTGTTCTTGATATTGACAAAGATGGAGCCGAGGCTGGTGGTACAAAAGATGCCAACACTGTCGTCACTATCGAAAAGATTACAATTACAAGCAAAGAGGTTAAATACGACTCAGATGGAGATGGTGATATTGATGGAGATGACACTCCTGCATTTGTTGACGGTGGTGTATTCAACTTAGCTACAGGTAAGTGGGAATCATACACTACTGGTACTGCTATTACGCATAATATCACTAATGCAGATGCTGTAACTACAGATGGTAATAATGATGCACTATTGGCTACATCAATTGCAGAACCAAACACCGGTGTTACATCAATGAGCCCTGTTAGTACTATATATCAGGTAAATGGTTCCGTTGAGGGTGTCACAACGACCGCAAAGAATGTGTATAAGGACGAAGCAAATCCTTTTGTATTCATCCCTGGTACAATCCCTTCTTTCAATGTTACAGTTACCTATATCGTACGTTCCTATGATGGCAATTTGGCTGATGCAGCAAGTGGTGGTGAAGGTTCTTGGACTAAGGTTAAACAAGTTATAAGTAAGGATGTTTCTCTGACAAGTCCTGTAGAGCTGAACAAACAGTATAATCTGTTGATGCACCTTGGTTTGACGAGTGTTAAATTTACTGCAACTGTTAGCGACTGGGCTATCGATGGAGATGTCAATGGCGATGGAACAATTAGTGGTGGAGAGGCAGTTAACATAAATGACGTCTATGTTCCTATAAATGTAAGCGAGCTGACAGCAGTTAAATTGCAGGACGGTACTGGTGCAGACTTGGCCACAACGATTAATAGTGAGAGTACAACTCTGACATTAGGAAAAGTTTTCTTGGACTATTCAGACAATAATGATGACAAAACCGTTGCATTAGGAGATTTTGCAACAGAAAGTGTAATTATAGAACCAGCTGCAGGTTTAACATATAACTCATCAACTGGTGACATCACATTTGCGGCAAATGAAACAACTACGGCAAGGACATATACATTTACTGTAAAACGCGGAAATACATTAACAGGAAACCTCCAATCTGCAACTTATACATTTACACAAAAAGCTCCAACACTTACAGCAGTAACTATAGCAGGAACATCAGTATCTACTGCTGGTGATGCTTCATTTGCTCCTCAGGTCAATGCTACTTACACTCATACAGGAGGTGGTACATTTACTAAAAATGACGTTAGTCCTGTGACATATTCAAAGACAGTAGATGGATCATATACATCTAGTTTGAATATACCAGCTGGTTCTGACGGAGAGACATTTGTCATCTACGCACAATATAACGATGGTGTTACAAATTTGAAGTCAGGTGAAACGACTATAACATATACTGCTCCATAATTCCCTTACATATTATCTAAAAAGGCAAGCTTAGGCTTGCCTTTTTTAATGAATAATAAAATATAATCAGTCCTAATGGTGTACACCAGCGTGCTACCACAACTATCTATATTTGGCAGGAAAATTATCTTCCCGCCAATGTTTTTTTTCTTAGTACACTAGGAAATTTCTTTTAGTGTACTGGAAATTCTATGTTCATAACTTATGAACTTATGTTCACAACTCATGAACTTGTGTTCATAAGCCTTGAACATAAATTTCCTAACTAAGTAAATTAAAATTCATAACCTACCAGAAAAAAATTACAAGTGCAGGAAAAATATTCCTAAAGTATAGGCACAAAAAAGGCAAGCCGAAGCTTGCCTTTTTTATAAAGTATCTAAATAAAATTTAGTTTTCAGCGCTGCGTCACTTCACGGCGCTGACGTGGTGAAACGGAAACAAAAAAAGCCTCACCGAAGTGAGGCTTTAGATAAGTTTATGGTTTAGGGATTATGGAGTAACTACGTTAGATGGGAGCCAGATGTGACTTTCGTTTTCGACTTCATCACCACCAGTACCAGGAGTAAAGGTGCCATCTTCAGCATAAGTACCACCAACAGTTGTCTGCCAGTCAGCAACAACAGCTTCAAACTTAACAGATGTCATGCCAAGGTGAATAATGATTGTATAGAACTTGTTAGGCTGAAGAGAAGCAAGGCTGACTTTGTTAGAGATAACCTGCTCAACCTTAGAGAAACCAGTTGCAAGGTTGGGGTCTGCTGTACGAACCAAGTAGTCAACAGTGATATAAATGTCCTGTGTTGCTCCTCCTGGAATAAGCGTTAAGCCAGGAATAGTTTCCTTTGCGAAAACAGGAACAGCTGTAGTGTATATACCTGAAGGATTTCCAGAAGCCCATGCAGCATCGCCAGAAGCTAACTTCTTGTCTCCAGATCCTGCATAGTTACTATAGCTTGCAGCCTCACGAATTACAGGGTTGATAGAATAATTTGTGTCATCTGTAGACGATTGGTTAGTTGCATCGCTCTTAGCAACAATCGAAATCTTAGAACCTTCATCAATTACTTCCTGAGTATCCCATTCGCCTTTTTCAATATTAAACCAACCACTATTGTATATACCTGTATTTGAAGTAATACCTGTTACAGATGTTTCTCCATCGCTAGTTGCGGTCATACCATCTTGAATCTTGATAGACTTCAGAGTGATAAGGGTCTTAGCTTTGTCGAAATCCGCACCTGTACCAAAATAGGTTGCTTGGTCATCGTGGTCACCAGCAGTTGTTTCTGTATTAACATCAACATCTGCAACAATCTTGAAACCAATCTTGTCACCGTCAGCGGCAGCTTCAGCATTTTCACTTGCTGTAGCGTAAGTCTGTCCACCAATCTTAGTTAATGCATGCTTGAAAAGGAATGCAACCTTTTCTCCAACAGTCTGCTTAGTCAAGTTGATGTTATAGTCTGTTCCAATAGTTCCTGCATTAGCACTATTATCTGTTTCTGAGTAACTAGCAGAACCACGAAGACCCCAAAGCAAGTCAACAGCTTCGTCTTCCTGTGCCTTTGGAAGGAGGTATTTTACCCATACGTTACCTGTGAATGCATTGGTTGTCATTGCTTTGATACCATTGTTTGCTGCATTATTCTTTTTTGAATCTGTGCCAACAGTAATACCAGTAGGAGCATTGCCATCATTGGCAGTATCAAAGAACGACACAGCTTTGTATGGAGCATAAGCAAAAAAACTCAGCTTCTGAATCTGAGTCTGTGTAGATTGACCATTTCCTACATGTGTATTAGCAGCATCCAAACCGTTAGGCCAATATTTTACTGGATCATATGTCCAAACGTTAGATGTTCCGTTCCACGCAATCTGCTGGTTGTACATAAAACCAGGAGCTTGATTTGAAGGAGCCGAACCAATGTTAGCTGGATCATAATTCTGGTCGTTAGTGGTAAGATAGGCGAATACACCAAACTTTGCATTTTTCAAGCCTTGATCTGTAGCGCTATTGTCAATAGCTCCCTTGACATAGTCTGCTCTAGTAGTGCCAGTTTTTCCCATGTACGTGTCGAACTAATTATGGAAGGCATGAAGGAGGGATTGGGTGACTTGGGGAAGGAGGGTTTCGGCATAGTGTTTTTCGGTTGTGGATTGTTTCTGGTGCCCGAGTATGTATTGTATTTCTTGCATACGCAATCCGTGCTGGTTGAGGAGGGTGGCACAGGTGTGGCGTGCCAAGTGCCAATGCATGTGTCGGGTGACTCCTGCAAAATGGGCGATGATTCGCAGGGAGTGATTTGCCTGATGGTTGTCGCCTATGTTTGCAAGATGTTCCAGAGTGACGTATCGGTGGAGAATTCGGAGGGGCTTGCCTGCAAAAAGAACATTGAGAGGGAGAAAGATGGGATGGCCTGTCTTTTTTTGATTAAGGGTGAGTATGTCATTTGTCAGGCAGTCCGAGGTGAGGTTGCGAAAGTCGCTCCAACGGAGTCCTGTGTAACAGCAGAAAAGGAAGGCGTCGCGTATGTGTGTCAGACGAGGTGTGGGTGGTGTGCTTTTCTCGATAAGGGTGAGCTCTTGTTCTGTGAGATGCTCGTGCCGGGCTGTGATTTCAGGGATTCGGATGTTGCGGAAGGGGTCCTTGTCTGCACTGAGCACGTCGCGACGTATGGCTTCGTTGACAAGGCATCGAAGTGTTTTCAAACGAAGTGAGATTGTGTTTTCTGATAGGTGCTGGTGGGTTCGCATGTGGTTCTGCCAACGTACTATAAGGTCGTAGGTAATGTCTTGGAGTCGTATGTCAGGCGAAAAGAGATGCAAGGATCGGAGTAGGGAAGTGTAGTTGGTCTTGGTTGTTGAACGGCGGTTGGAAGGGAGAATGACTGATTCCACCCATTTGTCGATGCTTACTGAATGTGTCAGGTTGTTTCGGAATGAATCAATTAGCCGTTGCGGGGTCGGTTCGAAACCGGCATTCAACATTTCGTCTTCAAGTTCCATCAGACGGCGGCGAATACGCATCAGCTGCCGGTTGAGCAGGTCGTAGTCGGGGTGGGACTGTTGTATGCGTCCGTTGGCAAAGTCGGCAGCCTGTACATGCAGGTTGGTGTTGAGTACGCGCCGGCACCCCGGTTGATATACTTCTATGACTACCTGACGTTCTCCATACCGATTGACGTAGCCATTTCTGTTCAGACAGATGTTATAACTGATTGCTTTCAACATTTTTTGAGCCACAGATGAGGTAAGGTTGGCTCAATCGTGGCTCACAAAGGTGGGGATTTTTGTTTCTTTTTTTTTCAAAATTTGGATGTATCAGTCAATGATTGTAATTTTGCGGCATGGCAAGTACCGAGATTTCTAATTCGACACCAAAGAGCGAGAAAAAGCCTACAATGAAGCGCCGCATGGACGAGCACGACTACACAGAAAGATGTATTTATATGATAACTCTGGCTGTGGAAGGGCGAGAACCGGTATTGGGCACTTTGGCAGGTAGGGTCGATGCTCCAAAGGAGAGCAGCGACTTTCCACATGTCGCCCTGAGTCCTATTGGGCAATGTGTTGACAAGGCATTGGGGCAGATAAACAGCTTCTATCCCCAGGTAAAGCTGATAGGCAGGCAGATTATGCCGGATCATCTGCACTTTATCCTCTTCGTCACGGAGCGCATACCCGTGCCCCTTGGCACTATCATCACCGGCTTTAAGGCAGGATGCAGAAAGGCGATTAGGGCGGCTGCAGGGAACCCTGCTGCAGGTAACCCTGCTGCAGAACAGCAGGGCACGCAACAGCAGGGCACTCAACCGGCAAAACAGCAGGGCACTCAACCGGTCGAGTGGTCGGCTGTTCTGCAGCCGACTTTATCGCAGCGGACATCTAAGCAGCCGGCAGCACCTTCTCGCCTGCAGCAGCCAGGCATCCTGTGGGAACACGGCTACCATGATCGCGTCCTATACGGCAAGAACCAGCTTGAAGCTATGCTGAATTACATACATGATAATCCGCGTAGGCTAATGGTAAAGCGTAGCCGCTCTGCCTATTTCCGTAGCTTTACTATCCGCATCGATGGTGTTTTACTTTATGCCTATGGAAATTTGGAACTGCTCAAGGCTCCACGGCTCCTGTCTGTGAAATGTTCGCGTAGCATAACCGACAGTCAGCTCCAAGAGCAATGCAGCAGCCTTCTCTTGCAGAAAACGGAGGGCGGCGTGCTGGTTTCGCCTTTTATCAGCAAGGGCGAGCGGACAATTGAATCTGCTGCCATCGAGTGTGGTATGCCCATCATCAAACTGATGGAAAACGGGTTTGCGCCGTTTTTTAAGCCTTGGGGCGGCTATTTTGACCTTTGTGCTGCCGGAAAGCTCCTTCTTCTCTCTCCTTATGAGTATCATACGGAGCGAGTTGCCCTTTCCAGGGCGGTGTGTATGCAGCTGAATGCTATCGCTGAGATGATTTGCAGGGGGTAAGGACCCTGCTGCAAAACAGCAGGGCACGCGACCAGCAAAACAGCAGGGCACTCAACTGGAGGGCACTCAACCAGCGGAACAGCAGGGCACTCAACCGGTTGCGTGGTCGGATGTTTTGCCGCCGATATAAACAACAAAAATCATTGATTTTTTTGCAGAGGAAAAAGAAGTGATTACCTTTGTGCAGAATATTTACTAACAGAAAAATCGAGCTGGTATGAATGCTATGCAAAGAAAGGTTTTGCAGGAGTTGAAGGATTACTTCTTCATTGCTGTGGGAGTGATGCTATATGCTATTGGTGTCACAATATTTATGTTGCCCTATGGACTGACCACAGGTGGTGTTGCCGGTATTTCTACTATCGTGTATTACACTACGGGGGTTGAGGTGCAGGTGACTTATGTGGCTATCAACTCCATCCTTTTGTTGGTAGCCATCAAGGTGCTGGGTGTGAAGTTTATCATCAAAACCATCTATGCAGTAGCAGTCATGACTTTCAGTTTGTGGTTGTTTCAGCGCTTGGCGGAAATGCCTTCGCCTGATAATCCTGCTAAGATGATTCTGCCAAAGGTGATAGGCGATGAGGCATTCATGGCTTGTGTGCTGGCTGGTATTGCTGAGGGATTCGGACTGGCATTCTGTTTCGAGAGCAATGGTTCTACGGGTGGAACGGATATTATCGCCCTGATCGTGAATAAATACCGGCAGATGTCGCTTGGTACGGTCATCATGGTGTGCGATATAATCATCATTTCATCGTGCTATTTCATCTTCCACGACTGGTATAGGGTCATCTACGGTTTTGTGATGCTGATTATCTGTGGCATGACTCTCGATTATGCCATCCGTAGGCGGCATCAGAGTGTTCAGTTCATGATCTTCTCGCGCAATCCGGATGCCATTGCCAACGCAATCATTCAGACAGGTCATGGAGTCACAATCCTCGATGGAATCGGGTGGTTTACGAAAACAAACCGTAAGGTGGTGGTGAGCATCATACGCCTGAGAGACCAGACCTCGATGCTTCGAATGCTGAAGGGAATTGATCCGTTTGCTTTTGTGAGCATGACCGATGCCAGTGGAGTATGGGGTGAGGGATTCGATGCGATGAAGGTGACTCAGAGAGATAAACGACGCGGCATCCTGGTGCTCGCATCCAATAATCTGACAAAGCTGGATGATGCCCGGAATGCATTGGGCGCGAACTACGATGTGCGCTCACTCCTGGAGGTGGGTTGCGACACTCGTCAGGACTTCTATTCAGTCATTCTCGGACAGGCACCAGTGAAGCGCTGTTCGTTCGTGAAGAAATTCTTCGGTTTCGACTGTTTCTACCTTGAGAGGTCGGGTAGGGTGACCCTTGTTCAGGGCGATTACGACAAAAGCGACTATGAGGTGACTGAATTCAGTGATTTAGGAGCACTAAAAGAGTATTTAGATGCTAAAAAGTAAGAGTGTTTGTGCAAAACACTCTTTTTTAACGCATAAAATTTGCAAAACCATGTCTGAATGATGTATCTTTGCAAAATGATGTACGCGTATGTGTGTATGCAATACAGAAAAAGCAGCTGAAACGCGTTCTTATGCATGTTATGAAGATACATTTTTCAACACCGATATTGAGGATAGACATATTGTCAACCATCTGTTTTCTTTGTCTGTTTATCACTTCCTGTGCACAGAGCAGCGAAGGCGAACAGTCGCCTCTGTCAGAGAATGCACCAGTTCCCGTTTCATTCTCTACCACCATCGGAGCTCAGAAGCAGACACGTGCTACCTATCCGACTGCAGGAGAGGGTGGTATGACCAACGACCGACTGAAACAGCTCAGCTTCGGTGTGTTTGCCCAATATACCAGTACGGAATTGTGGACTGCATATACTAAGGCTACTCCATTCAACTTCATGTGGAACCAGCAGGTGGATTGGAACGACGGACTTGCAGCCTGGACTTATACCCCCGTGAAGTACTGGCCTAACGACAACCAGCCTGCCGACGACAAGGGAGCACAGGGCAGCGTGGCGCACAGCTACCTGAGTTTCTTTGCTTACGCACCATTTGTACAGGCAGCAGAACTGCCTGGAACGGATGCTGGAAATGATGGTATTATCGGTATGACTCTCAATAGCGTCAACGTTGAAAATTCTTACCTTTACTACCGCACGAGCATTGCAAAGCCATTTGATGCGGATGAGAGTGTGGATCTGCTGTGGGCTACCAAACAAGACTGCTATAAATATGACGACACAGATGATAGTGCTGATGACGGACGAGTAGCAGACCGTGTGCCTCTCTTGTTCAAGCATGCACTGAGTAAGCTGGAAATAAAGGTTCGCGCACTGATAGACCAAACCGGCACTTACACTTCGCCTGCATATTCGACGGTTATCAATGAGAACAGCAAATTGTTTGTGGAGACTGTTGACATTACTACACCTCCTTACTATTCGGAAGGCAAACTTATGTTGGCTCCTGGTTCCACAGATATAACTTGGAGTTATCCGTCGCCCGAATTTTATAGCTACCGGAAAGACGGTTTCCATTTCGATAGCACTACAGGCAATGACGTTGATGATGTAGCCTATTCGATCCGTTGGAATGGTAGTCCTGAAGATCAGAGTACCCCAGAAGAAGCCAAGGATGACTTTGATGCTCTGTTGACGGGTGTCACCGACGACCAAGAGTTGCAGCTGCCTGCCGACTATCCGATGTATATGTTCCCTCCGACAACTACTCAGAGCAATATTACCGTGCGGACGAAATACTACGTTGTGACCTACGACCCGCAACTGACGCTTAACAATCCGAAGTACTACTCGATTGTGAAGAACGACATCACTGCCACTCTGGACAACGACGATTTTAAGTTTGAACCCAATAAGCAGTACAAGATATTGCTTAACCTGGGACTCACCAGCGTGAAGTTCGATGTCTATGTTCTTGACGACAGTGGCGAGTATATCCTGCTGAGTTCAGTAGTGAAGGAATGGGACCTGAAGACGATAGAGGTGGATGTGGAGTAGAAGATGTAAGATGTATGATGTAAGATGTATGAAAGATAAAGCGATTATATATTTGATGGTGATGCTGGTGGCCGTCGGCTGCACGGACGATGCGGGGTCTGCCGGAGAAACGGCAGACGACCTGGTGGCACTGACCATCCAGGTGAACGAAACAGACTGGCAGGGAGAGGACATCAGTGTATCGACCCGTGCCGGCGAGACGATGGAGGGACTGAAAGCTACCTACGCCAAGTCGTGGGACTTCACCACAATCAGCGATGAGGACATAGCACTGCTGAATGCTGCGTCAGTCAGGTCTGACAGCTATGTGGAAGGAACTATTGACACATGGCCGGAATGGAACGAAAAGTCAACGGGCTATTACTACAATAAGAACGCCATTAGCGGCAGTGTGACCGTTGGAGGAAATGAACTGGCGCTTACCAGCGGGCTGTCGTTCAGCGGTGTCGAGGGAGGAGGCCATTTCATCATTGCCCCAAACAGAATGATACAGATGGGCGGTACGGATCAGGTGCTGACCATTCCTAATCTGAGAGCAGGGCAGTCGGTGACTATCAAGTTTGCATCCGCCAGTAATTCAGACCTCCGTACACTTACACCATATAATCTGCGCTTGGCGGAGCCATCAGGATTCACACCCGCTGTAGGGACAACGACACAAGAGGGAAAAGGCACGGTGACGGCAGACGGCAACGTGACGTTCACTTCTTCATACGGTGCCATGAACATCTACTCCATCGAGGTAAGCCCTGCCAAGGACGAGGGGTTCGACGTGGTGGGAGCCGCCCTGCTCGGTTCTACAGCCGATACTAAGCGCTATGTGCAATGGAACAGTACTACCGGACAGTGGAAGCCTGGTGAGACCATCTACTGGAAACGCACGACGACCTCATCAACATTCAACGTCTTTGCCTACGCACCGCATATCTCCAAGAACACTCCATACATCATCGATACTTCAGATGGGGTGCTCACCTTCCCCAGAACGGAAGATGTCGCAACTTTTGCGACTACTGCCAAATACGTGGACCTGCTCTATGCCGGAGCCACAGTGGACCGCACCGACGGTCTGGCAAGTTTTACTTTCCGTCATGCGCTGGCGAAGATGTCGTTCGGAACGATTACAAACAATACGGGTGCTGAAGTGACGCTGACGGGCATCTCCATAGCACCGAGGAGTGGCTCCAGTTTTAACACACAGGCCAAGCTCAACCTCACGACAGGAGCATGGGCTGCGCTTGAGACTCCCTCCACATCGGATACGCCCATCACCCGCAACCCGGCATCATCGTTGGTGATTGCAGACAAGGCGATTGTCAGTATAGACCAGACCCCTGTACTGCTGATACCGAATGCGCCGGTGACTCCTGCAACATTAGGTGCCATCGACGTCACCGTCAAACTGACGTTCGATACCGGCAACTTCAGTTTCGATGCCACGCTGGAGCAAGGAAAGAACAAAACATACAATATCACCGTACAGAAGAACTTTGAGGTGGTGATAGAGTAGAAAGCCCCCAACCCCCGAAGGGGGCGAAAGGGGAAAAATAAAAAAGTTAGATGTATGAAACATAACGCGATTATATATTTGATGGTGATGTTGCTGGCGGCTGGGTGTAGTAAAGAAGACCTAGCGGCAGAACAGCACGGCACGCAACTGGCGGACAATGTAATTACGCTGGGTGTGAAGGAGGTGGTGTCGCCCGTGACAAGAGCTGATCAGATACCAGGTGTGCAGACGTTCACCACACTTAAGACAGCAGGTTTTGGTGTGTATGGATACAAAGGTGAATACGACAATAGCAGTTCGCTGCCGACACTGTTCAAGGTTGGCGAGGGCGTTGGTGCCAATAAGCATGTCACCTTTGTAACTGGAGGAAAGGAACCCACTACGAGTATAGACATCCCCGGCAGTTGGGACTATACCAGTGCCACGACAGCCAATCTGGTAGAGTGGGAGAGTGGGGAGAAATATACATTCTTCGCATACGCACCATATATGGCTTCTGCTGGTACTGCTCCAGGCATAACAGCCTTAAAGACCGATGATACCTCCGGCGATCCAACCATCAGTTATACCGTAGCCACCAACCCCGCAGAGAGCGTGGATCTGCTCTGGGGTGTGCGCACAGATACCAGTGAGAAGTCGGGACTGCCGTGGAAAGACGTTCAGCAAGGACAAACCACGAGTGCCGTACTCTTCACCTTCTACCACGCCCTCTGTGCGCTGGGACTGCATGCGCAGGTGATGGTGGACCAGACTAACGACACCGACGACCTCGGTGACCTGTCGCAACTGGGCACTGTCGGCTCTTCCAACGGATGTAAGGTGACGCTGAAGAGTATCACGATTACACCGGCAACAACAGCGTTCCATCAGAGCGGCATCCTCAACCTGAACAACACCGAAGCCCACACACCAAACTGGACATATAAGACTGGCACTATCGCTAACCTTGAGCTGAATAGTGCCTCGACAATTGACGCAAAACTGCTTGACCCCAACACCAGCGATTTTGAAGTTGCTAACCCTACGAACTACGACGTGATGACCAGTGAAAGTTACGACACCGAGGTCCCCGGCATCACCGAGTCTGCCAACTCGCAGGCTATCATCAAGGACGACAATCTCTTTATGCTCATCCCGCAGGCTGCACAGAACTACACCATCAACATCGAGTACTACATAACCTACATGACCACGGGAAAAAACTACCACCGCGAAGCCCACACCGGCACTGCCACCATCAGTAACCTAACACTGTCGGCAGGCGTGAAGTACTACCTGAACCTCGTCTTCGGACTGACCACCTTCAAGGTCACTGTCGATGCCGTCGATTGGGAGGAAAACCCTATCTTCACAACGATAGCCAGTGAGAACGGTACCAGTGCCGGTCATTCGTTAGTAAAAAAGCTGGGTGAAATAGAGAAATAATTGAGAGAAGAGATTATGACGACAATGACACAATATAGACATATAGCTACAATGAGTACAAAGGACGATGCACAGAATGCTACGGAGTTTGTGGTGTTCTGCATAGAGAATACTGCCAAACGTATGAAGAGAAGCGGCAGTGAGGTGTTCCGTGAACTGATGAAGACTGGTGGCATAGAACGATTCCTCTATCCCAGCTTCCCGACGCTCCACACCCAGAGCAAGGACTATATCGTTAATGAGGTCACAAGCTATATTAGAGAACATAATCCGGCGTTTGTAGAATAACAACGTACAATGAGATGAAAGTATATCATGGCTCAACAGTAATAGTGGAGAAGCCTTCTGCCGTGAGAGGTCGCAGAAATCTGGACTTCGGTCTTGGATTCTACCTGACGGACATAGAGCAGCAGGCCAGAGATTGGGCACAAAGACCTATCAATGAAGGTAAGGCACAGTACCTGAACTGTTACGAGCTGGACATAGAACAAATAAAAAACTCCAATTACGCATACAAGAAGTTTGAGACCTACAATGATGAATGGCTTGATTTCGTAATAGTTAACAGGCATGGTGAAAAACAACCTGTTTCTTATGACATCGTAGAAGGAGGCATAGCTAATGACAGAGTCTTCAACACCATAGAACTATATGATGCCGGACTGATTTCTCGAGAAGAAGCATTAAGCAGATTGAAATATGAGAAGCCTAACAACCAGATATGCATCTTAAACCAAGAGATCATCGACAGGCATCTTACATTTATAACGGCAAAACGACTGAACTGATGAACGGACAAAACATATTAGTCAACGAAACACTGGTGCAAATGAAATATGCACGCATCATCGGACTGCTGGCTGAACGCTTGCAGATAAGTCAGGCTAAGGCTTTGGAGTTGTTCTATAATTCAGAGACCTACACCAATCTGAACAATAGAGCCAACCACCTACACAACATGAGTGATGCCTTTTTGACAGACGAAGTAATGCTGGAAATAGAAAACAAACGCAATAACGATACAATATGACCATAATGACAATGACACGATATAGACATACAGCCACAAAGGTGCTTTTCCTGTTGCTTATGGTGATAGGAGTGCAAAGGGCGTGGGGACAAATTGCGGGACTACCATACAATACAGACTTTGCAAGTAGTATAGCTCCATTTGTAAATACTTCTGGTGCTGGCACTGTCGAAAACAATAGCACAAACGGAAGTATCGGTTCGGTACTTCATGTCTATAACGCCACCGCTACCGCAACCTTTACTGGCGGCTATACGATGGGAACTACAGAGACGGTAACTATCTCATTTACCGCCTACCACGGATGGAACAGTTATAGCCGAACCAGCAAGGTAGCAATCATGAATACTGCTGGAGAAGAATTGGTTAGCTACATCTATAATCAGAACAGCACGCTCGTCGAGGATGTCAGTATAGGAGGAACTACGGTTGACGGCTTTGCTAAGTTCTCGGGCATCAGCAAATACAACAATACTCAAGGAGCAAACGGAATCAGTGGCAACGGAAAACCCTATGTCAATACAACAGGTTATAATCCTACAATTACCATGACTATCAGCGGTAACGGACTGATAGCCTTCAACTTTGTTTGTTCCGGACAAGGTGTCACGCAATCTTTTGTAGCCACAGTTGAAGACAAGGTAATGAATCTTGGCAGCATCGTTATTACCGATGCCAACACCCACAGCGGTGACCAAAGCGACCGCAGTATATGTATTGACAACCTCGACATCTCTTCCAAACTCTACTCATACGACTACGAAAACACTGATGGACTGACAGACTGGACTACAAGTACGGCTGGGCGCTATACGCCAACCATTGCGGAGGACAACGGGAACCACTATATGATGGTAAACCAAGACCAGCGCAACAATAATGGAACTACGCTGACCAACAATGCAATAGCTGGTAGTGTCAGTACAGGTCAAGACTTTACGCTGGAGTTCGACATGAAGATAGGACGGTCAAACCGTGATCAGAAGCTTACAAAGTTCACCGTTTATGCTGCCGACAACTCTGAACTGTTCTCTATGACTGATGCAGACGAAACTGACAACAAATGGAGTATGCAAGTGGGAACCAATGAGGCAAAAAAAATAACACTCGCCGGATCCGGCACAGGAGGAATGGAAGCTATAGCTTGGCATCACTATAAACTATCTTACACTAACGGAATACTCTATGTAACCATCACCTCATTGGACGGTAACACAAACTATGAGCGGGCAGGATATAATGTTTCAGCCAGCGGCCTCAGCAAGATGACCTTTGATACCAAGCGTTATTATGCCAACTTCGCTTTTGACAACCTCACCATAATGCCCTACGCCACAACGGATTTTTCTGTCAATGGCAAGACGGAAACTTACACTATTACAGGCTTGGGCGACCTCAGACAAGTGGATGAAGGAAAGACGATTAAGATTGAGTATGGTACCCCCGACCAGGTGCAGATGACCAAAGAGAAAGGTGGTTATTATGCCGCATACGCTTTAGACAGAAATGCCGGGAACTTTTCCAGAGCATGGCAGGCAGATTCTCCAACAGGAGCAGTTCCTATTCTTGGCACATTCTATAAGTTCACACCTAAGTTCAACGGTAAGTTGAGCATCTCCGGTTGGGTAGATGACGAAACAGCATTGGGAGTTCAAAATAACGTGACTTTGCAAAAGAGTGACGGAACTATCATTGCTACATATCTTCCTACTAATTCCAACGTTTTTGAAAATCATCTGTTGGATGTTGAATTAATTGCTGACACCGAGTATTACCTCTATGCCTCAACACCCAAAACTGCCAACTGCGCTACATCGAACACCAATTATCCTACTCTTTACCTCACCGGCTTCAAGTTTGTGCAGACGACAATGAACCGTGAAATCAAGGTTAGCGACCTGCTATATGTCAACGGTAAGAAACAGGCTGACGGACTGAACCGTACCATACCAGGATTTACACTGACCTTCACCGGTAGCGATAAGGTGGAGACCGTAGAGAATGGTCAACAACTGAAATTAAGCGATGGAGGTACAATGAGTGTACAATTGCGACAAAACAGTCATAATGCCGCTATACACAGTATCGTGTTACAAGTTGCTAATGCCGCATCAGGCACCACCGTACAGGTCAATGATGGTTCGTCACAAACAATCTCTTTTGGAAAAGTTACCCTCACTCTCCCCTCTGATAATGAAACTGCAACAATCGTCTGCAACGCAGGAGATTTCCGTTTCACGTCGTTCTCCATCAACTATACTGGAACCAACGATGCCGAGACTCACCTTTGGCTCGACGACTCCAAAACCACCACACCCACACTGGCATTCTCGCCAACACATATCATGCGTGTGGCTGGTGACGGAAAAGCTTTCACCAACACTGCATCATTTACTTCACCCGGTAGTTTCACAGCTCCGCTGACCTACACTTCTTCCAATTCAACCATCGCCACTATCAATAGCGACGGAACAAACGGACAGTTGCTGAAGTCCGGTGAGGCTACAATAACCGCCGCTTTTGCCGAAACTGACTACTTCAATAGTGCGAGTGCAACATACACCGTCAGCAATGTACTGAAAAATGGAGAGAGCTACAGTCGCGAAGCAACTGCCAACGACGTGGTGCGTATCAATGCGCATGCTGCAGATGCAGACAAAACACTTATTATGACAGGTACTAACGACGCTTCGTTTACCTTGGGAACTGCTTCAAGTGATAACAAAACAACAGCCAGCGAAACAACTGTAACGTTGACCAATAACTCAGACAGCGACATTACCATAGAGCGATTGAGAATATATGCCAAGAATCCTATAGCCTGGCTATACTACGAAGGACAAGAAAACAGCTACTCAGAACAGATGCACTTCCTTAATTTTCCATCAGGAAATGTGACTGGCTTCCGCGTACTTGACATCGGTGACCCTACTGACCCTATAGACATTACCAGCAAATATATGCTCACGCGCGATGCAAACTACGTATGGACTGATGGTTCTCTTGTCACAAGTACAAACCACGGAGGGACTTTCAGTATTGAGTATGGTAGTTTCACCGTTAGCAGCAAATCTCCCTATACTTATGTTGACGGAGAGAAAGTGGCAGAAACGCTACCAACCATCACTCACTCGTTAACGAAGAATAGCGATGACGATGGCTATGACGCTACGCTCACCGCAACCGCTAATATCTTTATTGCTACACCCAGCGATGCAGACAGCGATGGCACAGTTGACACCTATCATGTCTGGGACATGACGAGCTCAGTTTCTGCCAGCGGACAGATGGACAGCCGCTGGACATGGAATGGTCACGGATATTACCAGACTTATATGTCGGAGTACCTGCCTATCCTGAGCAACAGCGGCAAAACTCTTGATGGCAACGAGGGGCTGCTGCTGAAGGGCGATGCACGCTACTATACTGGCACTACTGGTCTTCGCCTGAACCTGACATCGGTTAATGCCAGCCTGAAATTCCCGGTCAAGAAAGGTATGGAAGTAAAGATTGTCATGTATTCATCAGCTGCCGACATCAGTCACATCATCAATAATGTGACCACTACCACGGGTGATGCCACCAACACGCTTTATATTGAAAATGCGGGTGTTGAAGCTTCTGTCACGGCTTACTATCTTGCCAAAGAGGATGGAGTTGTCGAGATTCGTTCTATGGACAAGATGGGTGGCTACGTGAAGAGTGTCACCCTGCAAGTGCCTCGCATACACTTCGACGAGGAGATAGTCACCGTGAAGAACGAGGCCGGCACTGATGTCGTCAACTTGCCTAACAACACTGGCGATGCTACGATTGCCTATACTATTGAAGGGTCATATAACCTTGATGGTACGAAACGCACAGGAGACGGAAGCGCACTGGCAACGCTGCCAGAAGGGGAAAATGTAGGCAAGATCAGACTGGCAGGCACCAATGAAGGCTATGTCATCGTCAATGCCACAAATCCATCAGCCACTGGTGTGCAACCTAAACAAGGTTCTTACCGTGTTTATATGATTAACTTCGGTTACACAAGGTCTGATTACTATAAAGATACCGATGATGACGATCCTGCCAATGGCGCTGATTTCCCCTCTTTAAACCTGTCAAGCACAGAGGCAAGTAATAATGGCGGCGAGGCGCAGTTCAACAAAAAGCCAGAAGGTTATGACAAAGTAGTTCAGCCCGTTTATTACACCATGAGTTATCTTGACGAGACAGCACGCGGACGACTGACACAAACGACCAATGTTGATCCTACAAAGACCACCTACCTGCTTTCAGCCTATAGTGCAGGAACCATTCGGGTGACTGCCACCACTGGACGTATCTCAACCTATACTGATGTCCATATCGAAGGTGGTGCCCAGTTTGCAGAGACTGCTCCGGCACGGCGGCTTGAAGACTTGCCTACTGAAGCTTCCGGAGAAGAAAATCAGTATTATTTCCTCAACGAATTGCCTACTGGATTCAAAACAGGCACGACCACGTTTACTGTAGATAAATCAGGTGGTGTCGACTGCGGTGCTGTAACTATTATAGGTGATTACGCTAAGATAGCCGACATCACCGGATCCGGCGCTATCCGTGTAACAGCTAAGAATGATAATAATACTGTTGATACTTCTGACGACAAAACCGCTTCATTCATCCTTACCATTGCCTATCCAGCAAGTGCCGGTCAGCGGTGGGACTTCTACCGTATGAAGCATTATACTCATGATGCTACTACGGAGTACGGTTTTTACATAGGGCATATTGATGACTACAATGGTGATGAATATCAGACAGCTTCGCCTGACCCATACACGGTAACCAGCGGTTCCAATTCTCAGCGTCAGTCCTCTGGCAATGGTACGTGGGATACCTCCTGGACTACCTCCACAAAATGGGAGAAAATCTATCGTAAGGGTGACGAGCAGCCACGCTGGGCTTATGCCTACTCCACCAAGGGCGACAACGCTTTTATCATAGAGGAGACAGCCGGTTTGATTATAGAAAGCGGACCGAGGGGTTTTTATACTGACAATCCAGTACAGCCCGAAGTGTTCGGATACAACCATATCGGTTTGCACAACAATGCGTCAGTAACTATCCCGCAACTGAAGAAGGGTGACTATATAGCCCTGAACCTTGACCGCGTGCTGCCCAACAATGGTGCTATCCTCTCTGCTACGAATGCTGTTGACTTGGCAGGTACAGCCGTGGACCATACCTTCACCATCTCGCGTTCGCAGACCGATTATCAGGATGCAGGTGCTACAGTCAAAGATGCAAGTGGTGCCCGCGTTATCCCTGGTTACTACACCTTCCGTGCAGCAGAAGATGGAGACGTGACATTCACACTTGAGGACGAGGGTTACCTTAACATCCTGAGCATCGAGATATATGATGGTTCTACTTCTGAAGCCAACGTCACCAATACCGGTAATGGTAAGGACGCTAATGGCTACTACTACACCATGACTGGTATTAAAGAGGATAATTATCCTGCTTACAGCATGCCGGAGTCAATTGTATTAAAGGAAGACAATGCAACCCATCAGGTGAACCTCGCTATTTGTAATGTCTTATGGTCAACTTCCGTAGGTCCTGCTGAATATGTCATAACTGATGAAGTGGGCAATTTGAATGCTACTCTCGAGAATATTGAGTGGGTAAGTGATAGAGGTGCCCTTTACAATAAAGGTCGCATCACCGTGAACGATGGCTATGGACGAATCAAGGTGCGTATGAATAACTACACGGCAGAGGGGCGTTATCTTATCGGTTATACCCCAGACTATGCGCTTACCGTCGGACACCCGCCACATCAGGACTATCCCTTCACGTGGAACTTTGAAAATATTTCGGGCGGAGCGGTGAAGAACAAAGGTAACAATGCGTATAACAGCATAAGCAGCGATCCATACACATGGAAGGGACTGGGCTATGAGAGTTATCAGCTTGATACCCGTACCAGTGGCGGTTCACTCTATGTGCCGGGGGCTACGCTCGTCACTACTGCTCGTGACCTGGGACAGAAAGGTGAAATCTCATATCTCAACACCAACAACTACGGCTGCGACGAGTTCAACGGACTGGGCTTCACAGGAAAGTTCTCGTTCAAAGCGGCACAGCAAGGCACGGAGGCTAATGATGCGCCCCAGCCTACCACAGAAAATCCATGGAATCCAGGAGTGCCAGACCAGTTGCTGCACTATAAATTTGATGCCGCCTCAGAAACTACATATAATACAGGAAATGGAAGAACAGAAAAGGAAGAGTCCGATGGTAATGGCGGAACAAAAATTGTTGTTAGTTGGACTGCAGGTCCATTAGCCGCCGGTGACGGTACTATAACTTTCGGTAGTCCAGGTAAGCGTGAGACACCTGCCGGTGGTATCACTTTAGGTTATACCTCAGCAGCTTTCGTATATAAGATGGACGGTGGTGACACAAAGAATGCCTTGCTGAAACCTCAACGACCACTGCAACAAGGCGACAAGATAACGCTTCATGGTTATTCTACTGCCAGTGTGTTGTCTTCAGGATTCAGTTTCTATGCAGGAGCCAACGACAATGCTTACGATGCTCTGGTGACAATCAATTGGCCAAGTAGTACTGCTATTGCAGAGCAAGAAATTGTATATACTGTACAGCAGGGCGACGGTCTGGCGGGACGCTCAGAGGTCTATCTATGTCGTGCTGGTAAGCAATATACTGTGTATCTGACGGAGATTACTATTGAAGGCTCTGACGCTTCTGCCCCTGTTGGATACGAGCGTGCCCTGACCTGCGATGAAGATGTGACTGTGACAATCCCTGACCTGCTTTTGAATCACTACGTCTATATCAAGTCGAGTGCAGAACCCACTGTGCCGTCGAACCTGACGAAGATACTGAACACTGACGATGGTACTGATGGTTACGATGTGGCAACCGACGTATATAAATATAAGGTAATAGCAGCGGGTAATGCCGACGTTGTGTTTGCCAGTGGTACGAAGATATACCGCATAGGTGTGACCGACATCATGAAGCCGATGAAGCGGGTGGGCAGTGGTGATGTCTGGGCTACGGAGAGCCGTGACCATGCTATAGACTATAAGCAGACGGGAGTATTCACCGTGAATGACATAACGGCAAATACTGTCACAGCCTCTAACTATGCCATCCAGCGCGTCACCGTGAAGATGAACGAACAGACCGATGCCATGCCGGCAAATACGGGTATGGTGCTGAAACTGCCGCTTGTAGGAGCAGATGAAGACGCAACCACAGCCAATGTTGCAAACTTTGCAAAGGCGAAGGGCGGTAACAGCGTTCCCCTGTTCTATCCTCCTCACAGCACGCCGATACTCAGCAGCAGTGCTGTAGGATTCGGAGGTACGCAGGGCAACCTGATGAAGGAAAACGTGACGGCACAGACGTTTACATCGGAAACGGAAACTATTTCGACTGTAGACTACACGCCTTTCATCTTCACCGAACGCTATATGAAGTGGACTAAGATAGATAACAACACAGCAATAGCATCAACCAGCTTCGAGCAAGGTTCTGCACCGGTATTTATCCGTCTGCATGTGTATTCAGACCCATCGAGCTATCCTGATTCAGATCCTAATTATACTACCTCCAACACGCTCGGAGCTAACAAGGCATATATGCTGATTCGTTCGGGTAATGTGCCTGATGCGCTATGGAAGACAACAGGTGGCGGTGGCGTTAAGCGTTTTATCGGTATCGAGGGTGTAAGCGATATATATGACTGGAGTGATGAGAGTGACGGAAATGGTGAAGGTGATGAGAACCTTGGAAATGATAAAAGCGGTCCTATATATAACCTTAGCGGACAGATGATGGGTGATGATGAGTCTGTGCTTACTCCTGGTATATATATTAGAAATGGAAAGAAGTTTGTGGTGAGGTAGGATGTAAGATGTATGATGTAAGATGTATGAAACATAAAGCGATTATATATTTGATGGCGATGTTGCTGGCAGCTTGCTCTGCCAGTGATGAGGACAATATGGCTCTTTTTGTTGAGGACCCGGTCGCGGTGACTTTCTCAACAGACTTGACAAATGAGAGTACTCGAGCTACAACGGGAATGATCAATAATCTTGATGCACTGACGAATGTAGGCGAGGGATTTGGTGTGTTTGCATACCTGACTGATGCGGCAAACTGGGAAAGCACTTTGTCTGCTGACGATGACCTCTCCGATTTCTCCAATTTCTTCATGCAGAACCAGCAGGTGACATGGAATAACCAATGGAAGGAGGACGAACTCGACGCAAATGGTTTGGAGGTGTGGCATAAGGATTGGGTTTATTCGCCGCTGAAATATTGGCCAAACTATACAAACAATGTTGACTCTTCTGATGGTAACGATACTCCCGGTCCGCGTTATATCTCTTTCTTTGCCTACGCTCCGTGGGCTGATGCTACGACGAATCCTACGGAGGGCGTTATTAACTACACCCGTAGTGAAGACCGCATGCCGCACGTGATATATAAGATAGGAGCAGCTGACCAACAGGTCGATTTGCTATGGGCTAATGCCATTGATGCCAAGCGAAACGGCAACGGACTGATTACTGTAAATACTGCCAGTAACCCTGCGGTCACTACTCTGGAATATCAGAAGGTGCCATTGAACTTTCATCATGCCCTCTCTGCCATCGACATCTACGTGCAGCGTGTATATGACGAGCCGGCATATACGGGCAAGATACCTAATGTGCTGCTCTATCCTACGCTTTACATAAGCAAGTTGGAACTGAAATCAGAAGCACTTGCTGATGATGGTAAGAATGCGCTGCAAAAGAGCGGTAAGTTGAGTCTTATAGACGGCACATGGGAGGATGATGATACATGGAAGGAAAGTGAAGATGGACCTGTTACCATTACCTACGACGAGTCGGTGATCAACGATACTATCCGTGGTACTGCCAATACATCGGATGAATTTATCCGTGATGTAGAACTCGACAAGTGGAAGTGGATTCTGGACACAAAGGATCCAGAGACGACCGATGATGACGAGTGGGTGGATGCCACAGCCATTTCAGAAGAGGAGCTGGTAGCAGAACCTACGCGCTGGAAGAGTGCATATGGCGTAAGCGAAGACGAGCGTAACCTCATTAAGAACTCGATGACGCAGGTACTCATACCTCGTAAGGTGACACTTATCCCAACGCTGACATACTCGATGGTGGTGCGCGACGATGCTCTCCGTGTGAACTACCTTACCGATAGCGAAGGTCATAAGTACACACGCATCATCAACGAGGTGGAAGGCAACAGTGTTACGCTCGACCTTGTGGCGGGCAAACGCTACACGTTGCTCATACGCATTGGTGTAGAACATATCTCGTTCGAACTGTTGAGCGTTGTCGATTGGGATTTCCCGATGCGCTTTGACCCCAATGTGGTTACAGATTTTCAAGGAGAGAACGAGAGCATTGGAAAGGTGGTTAACGAAGAATAAGCCAAATAACGACATAACATAATAACGACATAATGAAATGACGAAAACAATAAAGTTCTTAACCCTTTTTGTTTCTGCCGTTGCTATCTTAACAGCAGGCTGTAGCGATGAGTTGGTGGATGCTAGCGGCAATAGTGGTGACAATGGAGGTATGCAGTTTGAGATGACCACAGAGGAAATGGGGCATGAGGTGGTCAGCATGGGAGGCACACGTGCTGGTGCTGCTATGGGAACGCCAAGTGAGAGCGACCGTTTCTTGGAACGTACACTGCAGGGTGATAATCCTTACGGACTGAAGGTAGTGCGACAGCCACTGCCGATGATGGGTTTCAATCGCGGTGCGGTTTCTATGCCTGCGATGTCATCGCAGACTCTCCAACCGCAGGCGCAGGAACTGACCCGCGCCGGAGCCAATGAAACGGTGACGGGATTTACTAATTTCCACGATTCGTTGACCATTTGGGGATATACTGATGGCGGTACAGAGCTCTTCGACCAAATCATTCTTACTAAAGTGCGCAACTGGCGCAACTCTGTGGAGTGGCCGTACAACCAGGGCAACTATATGAAGTTTTATGCAATAGCTCCGTCGTTGGAGAGTATAAATATGTTGGCGACAGGAGGCAACTTCAGCGCAGCACCAACGTTCACATACACGCTGCCTGAAAAGCCTAACGAACTTATCGATGTGCTTTATGGCGAGTCGGAGAATATCTCCATCACTGCCGGTCCAGCCGGTACTACCAGTACCAATCCGAAGGAAGAAAACATGGGTAAGGACAACAAACATGTGAGTCTGCAGTTCCGTCATATCACTACCGCCGTGCGCTTCTCGCAGGGTACCATCCCTTCGAATCTCAGGATAACAAGTATCAGCATAGTGGGTTCGCGCACCGTGGGTACCTACAACCCCGGCACTACCGATGCTGCTACTGCCACACAGGGTACGTGGACCTATGCCGATGGTGCTACTACCCGAACATATACCGTCAGTGCAGATCATACAGGAACCGGTTCTGCCGGTTCAACAGATGTGCCTATTACTGGTACGCCAACACTCTTCCTGCTGCCACAGACTTTGCCGTCAGGAGCCAAGCTGCAAGTGACGCTTGAGGATATCTCCCACGAAAACAAGGAACACCCCCTGACATGCTCCTTAGAGGGAGATGTATGGAAGAAAGGCTTCACTGTGGATTATAAAATTACCATCGGAAGAGTGAAGGAAGGCTATTACCTCAACTTAGATGGTTCAAGCCTTACTACCACGGAGGTGGAAGTGGAGCACTCCACTAATGCCGTGAGCAGTACTTTGCCTGTTTATAGCTACCAGCTGTTTTATGACTACTCTTCGGGTACGGGTGTTCCGTCTTATACTGCCGTGACATGGGAGATTGACGGTGTATCTGCCACAGGAGAAAATGACTATGTTCCTTGGGCAAGCAAGCCATCATCGCTATCATGGCTCACCGATTTCCGAGGAGTATCATCGGGCTCCGTCTATGAGGGAGGCTACTCTGCTACTGCATCGTTTACACTTGCCGGACAAGACATGAAGTATAGTACGGAGCATGCTATTGTGCTCAGTGAGAACAGCAAAGCCGGTACCGCCTCTGGCCTTGACTTGTCGCGGTATGATCCGAATGGTGTGGCTTATGCTAATCGCGAAACAGCCAACTGCTATATTGTCAATCGTACTGGCAGTTATACATTTCCATTGTTCTATGGCAATATGACGAGTGATAACAATTCTCAGAAAGCATGTTTCAAGGATCATAAGGGAGCTACCATCGCTCACTATGATATTAAGTCACAGCTGGGTGCAGAAACTCCTACTGAGTGTGCTTCTAAGGGAGCTTCAGCGGTTAGGTATCTATGGTCAGCTACAACATCAAATGGTATTCGCCCTACTGTGCAAGCGGTGCTGCTTTGGCAAGATGTTTCAGGCATGATAACGGAAGTTACGCCTCTGTTAACAGACGAAGGCGGAAAAGGTATCATTCAGTTTAAAGTAGGTATATCACAACCTGGTAATGCAGTCATTGCTTTGCAGGTGTGTAAGGTGAATTTCACTGGCACTTTCGGTTCGCCATCTGAAATCACTTACGGTGATTGGGAAACGGCATGGACATGGCATATATGGATGACTGATGAGGTGTATGCCAATGAGGGTAAGGACGATGAGGTATCACACGATGCTTTCTATGTTAATGGTTCCAAAACAAAAGCGGAGGCTAATCACATTGCTCAGCTTAAGAGTGGTGATAAAACCTATGAAATTCTCCCAGTGGATCTTGGTTGGGTGCCTGATGCATCTACCTTCGGTCTGTATGAGAAGCGTAGTGTTTGGGTAAGGCTGAAACAGACAGGATCAGATAATAAGGCCATTGTGAAGATTACCCAGCACGCACGTCAGGACCTCTATACTGGCACCGGCACGGTCTATCAGTGGGGACGCCCTACGGCATTCCCTGCTCTGCGTAACCTCAGCGGCGGTGTACGTAATGTCTATAACGGTAGCGGCAATATCACTTCTAAATTTGTATTGGCACAGGCAACCAGTGGTGCCGGTTATGGTGGCGATGCTATATCCAATACTTTCGGCGTGCTGCAGTGGGAGACAAATCCTAACTCATGGTTTGATGTGAACAGTGCAGACTATGTCACTGCCAATGCCATGTGGAACAGTAGCAAAAAGACCGTTTACGACCCGTGCCCTCCAGGCTTCCGTGTGCCGCCGGCAAGCGTGTTCTATGGCTTCTCCAAGACTGGAACGACAGTGCAGAGCGGAAAAGGGTATCTTAATATGTGGCCCGAGGCACAAGATTTGAATGGCGTGACGCAGAAAAACGGAGTACGCTCAAAGGGCGGTTATTTCTACTGCAATGCCAACGAGACCAATCGCTACGGCGATATGGTATATATGCCGGCAACGGGAGAGTGGCACGGCAACAAGTCTGTGGGCATGCAACTTCAGGAACCAGGTGAACAGCTCAACCAAACCAACGGCCTGTTCTGGACGTCGGATTATAATAATGATGATAAAGATTCAAAAGCATGTTTGCTTTGGATTACTCCAGAATATACCTTCTCTGCTGGTACGGCAGACAAGCCGGTCATCGGTTTCTTCAACGGAGACCCTGCCACCAACAAATTGAATTATTATAGCAACCTGCGCGGAATCCGACCGATGAAGATAAAGATAGAATAATAATTATTCCTCCGTTGCCAGTAGTCTTGCAATTCTGTTGAGTGCCTCAAATTCGGCTTTGCCGAGTTTGCGGCACTCATCATATTCCCATGGACTGATTATAAGCAGGTATCCGTCTGCGACGGCATCGAGGTCGATGCCTGGCGGTTTGTAGTACGGACCGAATCCAATGCCGTCAAGGCGTATATGCGGCAAATGCTCTTCTAAAAGTCGTGTGCGCAGTGCCTTCTCTCCAGGGCTGATAAAGGGAGAGATTATGACAGCACCGTTTCGGGCTTTCCGTAGCAGTTCATCGGTGATGGTAGCGAGGCTTGCCTCGTCGGTTTTCCGGGAGATGCGCACGGCGATGCTTTGCTTCTTTGCCTGCGATAATATCGCGTGCTCTCCGACGGCGGAGATGGGGATGCCGGCTGCTGTGAGGGTGGTGATGCGGAAAAGAGGGCTGTTGAGGCGCTTCACAAGCAGGCGGCGTGGGTTGTCGTGGACATAGTCGATCATGCGCGCCAGCTGACCCTTGCCGGAGAGAGGCTTCTCATAGTAGCTTGCCTGCCATAGGATGCCGTGCTTGCGCTCTTCGGTTGTTGGGCGGTGTTGTTTCTGTGCCTGCGGTTGTTTCTGTGCCTGCGATATTATCGCAGGCTCCCCGACGAGGCTGCGGTATGCTTTGTTGCAGCCGATTTTAAAGCCTTGGATGATGCGGTCGAGGTGGTCGCCGCCGCTATGGGTGACAAAGAGGATGAAGTGTATATGGTCGGGCATCAGCTGGTATGCAATGAGGCGCGCTTCGGGGTGGTATTGCGGTATGGCTCGCAGGCAGGCTACGACTTCCTTTCTCAGTTCAGTAGCTTTTGTATGCGGTGCTCCCTGTTGACCTCGCGGTATGGCTGGGTCGCCCTCCACCTTGCCAAGCAAGCAGCGGCGCCCTTCAGTAGCCATCGTTATATGGTAGATGCGTCTTCCGTGGTAATCTACGTTGTCAAGGCGGTGGGGGATTTTGTCTTCCATGTTTCTGTGCTTTTTGTTTCTGTGCTTTTCTGTGCCTGCGATGATATCGCAGACTCTATGACGGCAGACTCTATGACGGCAGACTCTATGACGGCAGACTCTGTGACTACCATTGGTCGGTGTGCCAATTCTTGTTGAAGAGAACTGTGATGCTCTCCGGACCACGCACCTTGTCGTCGCCTGGACGGAGTTCATCAAGGAAAGCATAGCAGTAAATAAATCCGCTCTCCCATGAGATACCCATCTTCAGCATGTTGACGGTAACCTTGGCAGAACCTTCGCTTTCTACACCATTGGTATATGTTTTGCCTTTTGCAGTGATGATGACATGAGGGACATCCTCATCTTTTAATTCCTGCGGCACTACAAGCAGAATATTGCCTGGTGCATAGTTGTAGTGCTTATGACCTTTTTCGTGGTCGTTGTCATCAATCCATGCATTATCGCTAATGGATTCTATTTCTTTCTTTTCCTCATCGGTTTTTGAAGTGATGTAATCGAGAGGGTCAGTCAGACCAGTCCAGTTCAATCCGTCGTAGTCGTCATAACCAGATAAGGCAGCAGAACCCTTTCTGGCATCAATCTTATTATACACTGGTGTGTCTTCATAATAACCGAACATATAGTTGTCATTGAGGCGGATGCGCTTGCCGTCTTGGAAGGTGAACCAATAGGGGTTCATGATGTAGTGGTTGACTGTAGCTGAACCAAGGGTGGTGGCAGGTTCTACGTCGATGGTGGTGCCTGAGGGTGAATAATTCGGACCGAATGTAGCTGAGGTACGGATGTTGTTGAGCTGCATGGTATAGGTAATATTGGCACGCCGACGGGCATGATTAATATCCCACACCCCATTGGTACGGTCCCAACGCACACACTTTGATTCGTCGGGGACTTTCAGACCAAGGGCAAGGAACTCCGTTTTGGTGAGATTAGTTGAAAACTCGTCAGGGAAGGCTTCCTTTTGTGTAGTTTGCTCTACGGCATAACCTTCACTATCATCAGTGCCATTTGCATATACTTTTGTATATACATTGCCGTAAGCATCCATAATAGTTTCATTAACAGTCCAAGTGTTGTCAAACCATTTCGCATCAGCATTACCTGTATAAACCATCTTATCGTCACCGCGGATATAAGCATAGAAGCGCACCTGTGCAAGCATGTGGTAGAGGCGGAACTGCACGGGCTTGGGGTCGTAGGTGGCGGGGTCTGCTGTCCGCTGCAAGGGGTACTTATCGCGGTTGCAGTCGGTGACGGGAGCTGAGATAAGAAAGTCGTTCTGCTGTGCAGCGTCGGGGTGCATGACGAATTTCACGTGTCCCATACCCTTGCCGGCACCCAGTTCATCGTTGGTCATGGAGATGCCATATTCACCAAGAGCCGACGTTTCATTATAGGGATAGTATGCCCAGAAGGTCATGTACTCATGACCGGTAGCAGGGGATGGCAGTAGGTTGTTGGGCCAGAAGGAAAGTGGTGTGTAGGTCAGAGAACCGTCACTTTCAATGTTTGCCGGCACGTTGTACATTTGGTTGGCAGAGTAGTATTTGTTCAGTATATTTTTCTCTTCGTCAGTAGTATTTGATTTTAAAGATAAGGCTACCAACTCAGCCCAGGTGTATTGTCCGGTGTAGCAACCGAAGAGACCTGCCTTCTTTTCGGTTGTGGCGGTAGGGAGCAGCATGGTCTCGCCCTTGTTGATAAGGGTGTTGTCGGCACGGGTTGCCTGTCGGGCGCTGCTGACGACGGTGCTGAAGGTGATGCCTGCACTTTCCTCCTGTTGTGTTGTCTTTGAACCATCGGGGATAGTTTCAGTGCCTATGTCGTTCCAGTCGGAACAGGCACAGAGAAGGAGAAGACAGAAGCCCCCCAGCCCCCGAAGGGGGTGAGTATGGAAAGTGGCACTAATTGTTTGTATCAGGTGCGTTATGATGTTTTGATTCCTTGTGCTCATATGTTTATATAGTTTAAAAATTTTTTACTTAGTATGGCATGTTCCCCTTCGGGGGTCGGGGCCTACTTAACTATTACTTTCTTATGTCCGAAGATATAGACACCCTTAGGCAGACCCGGATGGTTGCGGCGCAGGGTCTCCGGTGTCTCGTTGACTGCTACGCGGCGACCTTGCAGGTCGAATACATCGCATGGCCACGGAGTGGTCTTTTCTGTAGAATCGGAGTTTTCTGAGTCTTCTGAGTTTTCGGGATTATCTGTATCTTCCAAAAGCTCGTCGCCATCGAATATGGCTATCACATAGGACATCTTCTTGACAGGACTCTCTGGAAGAGTGTGGAGATAATAAACCTTATTGTGATAGACGTATTTATTGTCACGCTCCGAGTGGGTAGCTACTAAATAATCATCTCCGCTGTCAGGATAGCTTCCTATATGTGCTTTCTTGGTCGGAGCTTCCTCACGCTCCCAGTTGTCGTTGGTGTACCAGCCAACCTGCTTGGTGTTATCATACTCGTGTGACGAGTGTGACTCAAGTCCTACAAATGGCAGGCCGAACACCATAACATGTTTATCCGTGGTCAGCGTCTGTTCCAGATACTGTCCGCTGAGTTTGATTTCCTTAGTGCCGTCAATGGCATTTGCGATGACAGTCGGAGTGAGGTTAGGGATGTACATATTCACGTAGTGCTTTGTGGTGTAAACATTAGGATCGTCCTCGGTGTGACCTTGGTTGACGAGCGTGATGCTTCCAGCACTGTTGGTACGTATCACTACGGGCCAGTTGGCAGGTACGAACTGCGGGTTACCCATCTCATTGAGACGGCTGACACTAGCCATAGTTATGGAGGTCGGTTCAGGATTATTGCTGATTGTGCTGGTCAGCGTGAATGCTGCGTCGGTAGTGTTACCGAGACGGGTGTCGAAGGGAACGTAGAGCGAACCGTAGTAGTACGGATCTTCGTTACCCGAGCTGTTCACGCCACCCTTCTGCACCTCTACGCGTAGCGGCATCTCGTTGTAAGGCCAGTCCTCGTGAATACCAACTGGCTGTAAGAGCCACTTTGTATCCTGGATGTTGGAAGTCTCGTTCATCTCGTTGTTGGCAGTCATGCTGATGCTGTAGCTGTCGCCAGTGCTGGTGAGGTAGTTGGTCTTGATGTTGTTGACCACATTGGCATCCCAATCGGCAGGCTCACCATTGAAGTAGCGCAGTGTCACTGCCGCACCGCCGATGTCGTCGAGACGCAGGGCGGTGCCATCGGATGATGACATGGTGACATTGCCTTCTGCCGCAGCTTGTACGTTGAGTCCCTGTGTGCTCAGCGTATATTTGCCGTAGGCAGACGTACCGGAAGAGGCGAACTTGAAGATGCTCGACGGATCGAAGTCGGCTGGCAGCAGTTCGATGTTGCCTTGGAGTACAGTTGTCCCTGGGGTAGCATCGCTGAAGCCTTTTGCTGTGATCAAGTCCGCAAATGTATGTATGGTAGCATCATCCTTAGTCGTCTCGAAGAAGCGCAACGGTTTGCTTCTATCAAGTTCTGACGCGAAGCGGTAGCCGCTGACGTAGCGCGGGCCCTGTATGCCAGTTGATGTCTCTGCCGCATTCAGCTTGTCGGTTGAGAAGCCTGCTATGCGGTAGTAGCCGTCGGTCATGTTCACGAGATTAGTGCTCTCGAAGGTCATCGGCCGCTTTACGCTCGAGCGAGCCGTACCCTCGGCAACGGTAGCGCCGTCGGCATCCTTGAACGTACCGGCATAGACTATCTCCTGTATCTTTCGCAGAGTGGCGAAGTCAACAGCGGTGCCGTTGGTGACAGCATTCTGCAGAGTAGTGTAGTAGTCCTGATAGTTGAAGTCAGAGACAGCCTTCTCTGGTTTGATACCACCTACATAGCCAGCTCTTTCGAAGTACGGCAGGAGCTGCTCAGGTGTTGCACGCAGTGTCCAGTTAGCATCGGCATTCTCCTGCAGTGTGCGTCCTGATGCCTTCGTGAGCTTCGTGAGATGGTCACTTGTGTCGTGAATCATGTAGTAGCTCTCGAAGTTACTGTCTGTATTGTCGAGGTAAGCACTTGTCGGGTGCATGAGGAACGAGTTGGTGAAGGCTGCATCGCCGGTAAACATCTCATAGACAGCATTCGTCGGACCGTCGGAGGTGGAACCTTCCTGACCACTGAGCTTGTGTATGATGCGCTTGTCGTCAAATTGTGTATGGTCGGTGTAATTCGCCAAATAGTTCTCTTCGGAGAGCTCAGAATAACTGGAGTAATCAGAAGCCTTAGGCAGTGCACCCTTAGTGGTGACTGCGACGTTGTCCCATCCGTTACCGTTGATGGTAGCATAGCGCGAGCGCAGCACGAAGCCGTAAGGATCACCCTCCGGTGCCCACAGATAGTCGTTCGTGTAGTGCTCGCGACGGTCCTGGCGCGCCCCGATGCCGGCCTTGTAGGAGAAGTTCATCAGGCCGTCGGCACTGTTGTTGGTCATCATCTGATACCACGCCGTGGTGTTGCGCCCACGGTATGCAAACTGGAAGACCTCGGGGATAACCTCATAGACCACGTCGATAAGCACCTTGCGGTTGTAGTGGCAGTCTTGCAGGCGGTCGAGCACCTTGCCTTGCAGGGCGAGAGCCTGTGCATAGCCGGAAGGAATTTTGCGCTTCGTCCCATTTACCGTCTCGTAGTCTTTATCCTCGGTGCCACTATCAGAATCCCATTCTGTCCAACTTTCCTTATCAAAGATACTCTTCCATGTAGCATTGAATGCCTTCTTAGTTACACCATCTTCCACGAAAGTGCGTTGTACTACATTCTCGTAAGTGGTGCCTGTGCCTGGAGCGTTACCTTGCAAGTAGATTTTCCCCTCGTAGAGGACAACATCTATCTTGTAGCTGCTGCTTGGATCCACCTTATACAGTGTGCCGTTGATTCTTACCGTAGCACCGGTCCAATCAGCGTCAGCCTCTTCAAGGGCCGGACTGGTGTAGTCAGTTGCCGAGCGCTGCACATCCTTCTGGTAGAGGTAGTAGCGGCAGAACTGACGCTTCATGTACCAAGGCACCTGCGGGTGGTTGCCGATACCCACGCGGGCTACGCTGTAGTCGGCGATAGGATAGGAGATGAAGTCGCGCAGCGAGGCGTTCTGCTTCAGCAGGGTCTTGATATCGGATTCCATGTTTGATTTATAGGAAGCAGGATTGTCACCGTCGAGGTTTACATACATATTCTTCGTTCCCTTCTGTATGCCCTGATACATCAGGTATTCCAAGAGGTGCTCTTTGAAGAGACTGCGATTTGCTGTCTTTGTGGCGTCATTGCCTATTGCGGCTGTAATGTAACTATCGTCATCAGCCTTTGAGAGGTCGAGGTAGGTCTCTGTCGGGTCCAGTGAGTGCTGGTGGGCGATGACGAGGTGGTACTGCACGATGTCGGCATAACTCAGGAGGTTTGTCAGCACGAACGGCTTCACATTGCTTACGTCGTAGGTGTTGCCTGTCGGGTCGTTCTGGTTGGTACCGCTGCCTACTGTCTTCAGGTGTTTGTCTGACGATGTGCTGAAGTCGAAACTGATGTTCGTTATCACCTCACCGTTCTCGTCTATTACAGAGAGGTAGGCATTGCCGCTCTTGTCTATGCCTATCGCAAAGTTCTGAGCCTCGGCATTGATGACAGAGTTATTGACGCTCGACGACTGCAGGGTGAGTATCGCATTCTGGTTGACCAGATACTGTGCGTAGTTCTTCATAGTGAACTCGTACGGGTCACCGATGAGCGACCACTTCTGCCGGTCGTTCTCGCTCTGCGTACCCTCGTCGGCATAGATATTGGTCTGGTTGGTGTGCGAGTTCAGGTATGCCGTGGTAGGATAAGCCTCGGTAGGATTTTGTACTACCCTTGTCTTACGTACTGTGCGATAGACCTCGTCGATTACCTGTCCCTGTTCGTTATATACGTAGTGGTCAAATACTTTTTCGTAATACTCCACCTCGACGTATGTTCCAGAGTATTTCTGGTTCCATGCGAAGTAGCTGTTTATCCACGTATAGTCCTCGGTCAGCGCGTCGGATGCAGAGGTGAAGTAGGCTGAAGCCTCGTCGGTCATGCGATAGACGTATGAGATGTGGTAGTCAGAGGCTGCGGGCTTCGAATCAATGAACTGTCGGAAGGTTTGGCCATTGATGTTTGCATCAGTGGAAGTCAAGGCAGTCGTGGCATCGAAGTCTGTTATCTTCACACTGTCGTTGTCAGTCACCAGATAGCACTCGTAGGTGCAGCCATAGCGACGTAGCGTGTAGGGCATTGTCTCTGTTATGTCGCCATACTTTATCTCCATGCCCCTCTTCTTGATGCGCAGCACGTGGGTATTGGAATATACCCGCACCTCGGTGTCGAAGCAGTCGTTGTCAGCCTTGTCCTCATCCTTTGCTACGGCAGTGCGTATGATAAGTCGTTGCTGCATGGCTCCCAGACCGCTCATCGTTGTGGAGTAGCCGTAGCCGTTGGTGACGTAGTTGTTATAGTTCAGTGTGTTCTGGTTGTTCGTCAGGCGACTCTTGTCTGACAGACTGTAAGGCACCATCTCGAAGAAACTGTACGGCGTGCTTGCCGTATAGGTCTTTGCTACCATACGCCAGTAGTTGTTGGTCTGGTTGATGTGGCCATAGTTGTCACCGTAAGCATTGTAGTAATCATTTGTTGTGCTCTTCAGCGATGCTGTGCGCAAGAAGTAATCGTCGTCGCCTCCCAGTTTCCACATCTGTACGGAGAAGTGGCTGACTGGATCGCCATTGCTGAGTGCAGCGGTGGCGGTAGAGGTATTGGTAGCCGTCGGGGTGGTAACCATGCTGGTGGTCCAAATGACGGAATCGTTTGGCTCGGTAGCTTTGAAATCAGGGATGGTGGCCTTCGTGACGGTTAGCCACATCGGGTCGGTGCTGGGAGTGCCGTCCTCATAGCGTCGACGGTTGAGGATGGTGAAGTCGTATGGATCACCGATGAATGCCCAGTGAAGGCCTTTCAATCCATCGCTCCAGCCGTTGACATCGTTGGTCCATCCTGTTGCCTTGTTGCTGCTCATGGCACGGCGGTAGTCGCTGACGAGTGAAGTCTGGTTCTCATCTCCATTCAGTTTGTCGTAATATGCCCAGTGCTTCTGGCTGTTATCGTTGTCAAGACCCACCATCATATCAAGCCACTGCACGTTGGCGAGTTCGGCTGCTGTCGGTGATGACGGATTGGCAGCGGGAGAAAACAGGTGTACGCCAGCGGACGTGATGTCATTCACAGCGTAGCCTACGTTGTATTTGAAAACAATGTTCTTGTAGGTCGTCACTTCACCCTTCGTAGTCGGATCGAGCTTCACGTAAGATGCAGGATGAGTGGGGTCTGTAGGACTACTTACATCACACGTTCCCTTCGATGTGGCGTTTTCTGCCGTCAGTTCGTGCTGCATGGCATCATAGCTGACGAACTTACGCTGCAGGTGGCGCGGTACACCGTCAAGCATTTCGTCCAGACCGTAGTATTCTGACAGTTCGTCGGTTACTACCGCTGTACCGTCCTTCGTGGCGGTAATATACACCTTCACCGGCTGCACCAGTCGGATGACGGTGTTGTTGTTGTTGGACGTGTGGTAGCCTAAGTATGTGCCCGACTCGCGTCGTGAGTTGGTTGGGTCGTAGCTCAGGTTGATGTGGTATGTCTGTTTGTCGCTCTCGCCCACGGTGACATAGCGTTTGGTCAGACCGTCGTGAGCCAGGTAATAATATACGTTGCGATAGCCCATCAGGTCGTTGTCCTCCTTGAAGCGCAGTGCGAAGGCATCGGGGTCTGTACTTACCGTAGGAACCACCTCCCAGTAGAAGTCGTTGAAGTAAGGTTTGCCCTTGTTGCGGTTTGCTATGGGGTCGAGGGCATTGCCTAATGAGTCGGTAGGATAAACCAGGTCGCGGTTGTCAATGTTCGTATAGTCAGGCATTTGCATGTGTACGCAATCGACAACGAACTGGAAGTTGGTTTCAACTGGGTTGAATCGTGCCAAGTTGGCGGCCTTGGTTTCGGCTGCCCAAATGTTACTGTTCCGATCAGTTATTGCGCTAGTGTTCCATTCGCCAGCGGTATTATATACCTGCACCTTGTACGGGTCTCCCACGAAGTACCACTTCAGGTCTTCGGGTACAGAGGTCATACGGTCATTGCTCGTGCGGAACTGACAGTTGTTGTAGGCATCGGAATAATTATCAACGAATGCCGAGCCGTCCCATTTCTTCTTTTCCGTGCGCCATATACCGGTGTTGGCATCCTTCTTCTGTGAGAGGTCGCCGGTTTGTATGCGGAAGGTAGCCTCGTTGTCGTAGAAGGCATGGTGGGTAATCTCGATGCCCTTGCTGTCGTAGGTGGGGAAGTCCATGAAGAACACGTGGTCGTTGTTGTTTCTCATATTCTCCACCTCAGTCTTTGTCGGTGCGGTCTTGAGGAAGATGTCGCTCGTCACCTTATACTTTACGTACAGACTCTGAGCACCACCGTCGGCACCGCGCTTGTGGCCGTAGGCATCGATGGTGTAGTATGGATAGACTGGCCGTCCGTCCTCGTCATAGACGGGGTCGCCGCTTGCGGTATATGTATCATCGGCATTGTCACCACCAGAAGTCCAGCTGCCATTTGTTGTAGCCTGTATGGATTTGTCTGGGTAAGGACCGTCGGTGACGGTGTAATACCACGTGTTCTCATCTTCTTTATCTACCGTAGTCGCATAGTCATCCTTGTAGATCGTATAGTCACAGAAGGCACGGCGCACGTTGAGAGGCAGTGTCTTGTCATCTCTCATGTCAATCTGGTCACCAGCACAGTAACTACGCTCATCGGCAGTGAAGTAGAGCAGGGAGAGGCCGGAGTCGTAACTCTGTATTTGAGTGCGCTTTTGGTTGTCTGTAGCTGATGTTCCCTCACTGGTTTTCCATGCAATATAGTTGTCAACATGGTCGTCGCGCTTGATGACGAGGTTGATGTCCTGATACTGTACCGGCACGTACTTGATGAGCTGTATTGCCTGTGTGCGGTTTGCGCTGACGTAGGTGTTACACTCCACGCTGTCGGTACCCATCTGCCAATAGAGCATGTTGTTGGAGATGACGCCGCCGGTGGTTGTGGTAGTCTGTGAGTTCACCAGTCGCAGGGTGCGCTCGCTGCCATAACCATTGGTGATACCCCAGGTGAACATATCTGTCGAAGCATTTGGTTCTTCGGTAGGTATCTTCACAGGATAGGTTGTCTTACCGGTCTTATCGTTCGTAACAGAGGTGATGGTCGTATAGCAGTTGTCTGCTGCATCGAGGGTATATACTCCCTGGGTGCTTGCCGTAACGCCTACTGCCGTCTCCATGTTGAGAAGTTTCAGGTTGTACGGGTCGTCACCGAGGAAGGCCCACAGCCAACGTCCTTCGCGGTATGCTTCATTGTCACCCTTCTTGTACCACTCTGCCAACCGGTGGCATGTCCAGTTCTTGTAGTTGTCAATGGTAGAGTTGTGCAGTGCGTAGTCGTTGTTCATCCAACTGACACCCCCTTCATCCTCGCGGCGCAGGAAGTACTGTTTGCCTGTGAAGGTACGGCTGCCAGCTTCGCCAGTTACCGTCATGTCGGCATCGGTGTCGAGCACCATGAAGAACCACGGTGTCTGGATAGTGCCGCTCTCTAACCTGCCATTGGTCGCGTAGGTCGCCACGTCGGCACTCACCTGGGTGGCAGTAGCGAAGCGGAACGGGTCGTTAGGGTAGTTCGTCTCTATCTCGTCATTGGTCATCGGTTTGTACTTGAAGTAGATGTCGTAGATGCCATTCTCGTCAATCTCCGGGTAGTAGTCATACCATGTCGTATTGTTATCCTTGTAGTAGATGCGCTCGGTCATCTCCTCATTATGGTAGAACTGTGCCTCGTCGCTGAGGTTCTCGCGGGTATCGAAGGTGTTGGTAGGTGTTACTATGGTGTTTGCAACATCCCCTGCATCATAGTCAGCTGCATTCGAATATGCACTGCTCTTCGTCTCGTACCATGCATAACGGCGGGCTATGGCATCCTCCAGGACTACAGGCTTCAGCCATTCATGCTCGATGGTGGCCGTCCATGCCTCCACGGGCGAACCCGTGATGCAGTTCATGGCGTGGAAGCGGTAACGGCGCGTCACATTGGCGCGGAAGAAAGCTACGTAGTAGTTGCCGCGATTGCCTGACACAAACATCATGTCGTTTCTCACTTCGGTGAAGGTCGTAGCAGATATTCCAGCGGCAAAATTGTTATTCTCATTTCCATTACCTGTCAGAGGCGTGTACTGTGAAGCACTGCCGCTGCCCGTTGCCATCAGCATGTGCCAATATGGATAGCCGGCAGCCTGCCCCCCCCTCTCGTCGTTAGCAAAGGCATTCATGTACATGAAGGTCTGGAAGGGATTTGTCGCAGTGGAGGCATTTTCCCATTTGGCATTGCCAGATGCTGGAATGGTCAGCTGTACGTTATCGCCCTTGTAGCTGTTGAGGATACGTATGGCGTATGGGTCGTTGCCCACAAGTTTCCATAGCAGGTTCTTGGCGGAGAGGGATGTAAAACCAGACTTCGTACCCACACCGAGCATTCCTGTATAACCGAAATTGTCGTTGCTGGTGGTATATAGGAAACCGCCCGTATTACCTACACCATTGTTCGTGCCGCGGAACATGTCGGCAAGGTTATACCATGTATCCCCGCTGAGGTCTAAGCCGTCGTTGGCACTGTCATCATCGTTGAGGTAGGCATCCAGCGTACCCACCTTTAGCGGACTGGTGGAGCGGTCGTAGGTGTAGCGCACGTATATGTCGCCACCGGTGTAGGAGTCGATACTGAGCAGGTCGTCGAAGTTTTCACCACTCTCGATGGCGTTAGTCACGATGACCTCGTCATCAACCGTTGTGGTCACCTCCTCCGTCAGCGTCTCGGTCTCAGAGTTCCATACAGGTTTGGTGGCGAAGTAGCGGAAGTCGCTCTCGTTGAGCAGCGGACTCTGAGCAAACTTCGGCAGGGTGACGGTGTTGTCGCTGGTAATCTTACAGCGGTTATTCGTCTGTCCTGTGTTCGTGCGACTGTAGTTCGACCATACCGTCAGTGCCTCATTGCCTTCGTTGGTGATGATGTGGTATTCCACTATCGGCACAAACTCAAAGCGCATGTGGCCGGGGATGCTGCCTGCGGTCGTGTGGGTGGCGCGTGTCTTCTGGTTTTCTGTACGTTGGTAAACATACATCTTGTCAGTTTTATTGTCAGGTCGCGACACAGCCAGATATTCATTTCCGGTGACAATCAGAGCCGGGTGCAAGTCATCGTGAGCGTCACCGCCGGTAGTCTGGTAGAAGCGTGCCGGCAGCAGCATGAAGGTGCTGTAATTATAGTTGTTGGTACTTGCCTCAGTGGCAGTATATACCTTCAGAGGAGTAGCGTAGGTTGTCTCCTTAGCATCCTTATCCGATGATGTCGGTGTCTTGGCATAGATTTTTTTGTCGTTCGGGCCGAAGTGCTTGTTATGGATGGTAATCTCGTATGGGTCGTTGCCTTTCAGCAGCCAGAGCGGGCGGGTGGAGAGTGGAGCTGTGATGTTCATGCCGTCACCATTATTATCTGTGATGGCGATGGTTCTGTCGCCGCTTTCTGTCAGGTTGTTATCGCGGTAGTAGCGGCAATAACTGCTGAGCAAGTACGACTGCTTGCCTGAGAGGTCAAGGATATACGGACCGTTAATGCCGTCGCGACCGGTATAGACTGCCTGACGGGTGTCCTCGTTGTAGTCGTAGCGAACATAGACGATGTCGCCACTCTCAAGGTTCAGCACGGAGTGGGTTTCGTAGTCAGGGTCAACGGTGGTGACATCGGCAGAGGTAGTTGCCTTGGCGTAGTAGCGGTAGGCGCTGCTCTTCATGATAGGCGTGGCCATCCATGCGGGCAGAGAGGCTACATAGTTGCCGTCCAGCTCTGTAAGGCTTACAGTGCCGGTCAAGGCTACTTTTCCTGTGTGGGTGATGATTTTGTAAGTAACTTCTGTAGGGATACGGGGGCTGAACACCACCTTATATTTCGAGTCGCGAGGCGTTTCAGCTGTATAGGTGGCGGTAGTGTAGTCGTCCTGTTGTGAGATAGTTGCACCGGTAGCCAGGTCGTTGCCATCTACGAATTTATAGTCGAATGTGCCCGAAGTCGGCACTACCAGAGAGTACTCGCCAGTAGAACTATCGGTGAATGGCAGGACGATGAATCGGTTATATTCTGTTTCGCTAACCGTGATGCTGATAGGCGTAGTAAGCTCGTCATTGTTGAAAATTTGCATGGCATACGGGTCGGGGTTGATGGTGGCCTTGGCCGACGAGAACCATTTATACTCTTCGGAGGTTGATGACTTGATGTAGTTATTGACAAGTCCTACCTCAGAATTGTTGATAGTCATCTTGAAGTGTCCGCCGGAGAGTACGGCCATGTTGTCGGCTTTGTAGTCGTAGCCGTAGCGCACGTAGATAGTCGCCTCATTACCCTGTAGTCGGCTTGTAGAAGCAATGGTGTCGGTGGTGTTGATGGTGTACGTGCTGCCTTCCAGTGTGGCCTCTTCGTAGAACTTGAAGTCCTTGGCGAAGGGGCTGGTGAAGCGGGGCTTCATGGTCGGCTTAACTTCGCCGTTGGTGGACTGGAAGCGCAGGGCCTCACGCTTCTGGTTGTCTATGACGATGTAGGTGAATACCTTTGGAATCTGCAGCAGCGTGGTCTGGTTGTGGGCCTGGTCGTTGGCGGGCTGGGCAGCGGCTGGTTCCACTGTGGCTGCCGCAGGGTCGCTGCCATTGTCTTTGCCAAAATTGGCCACAACGTGGTTGTGGTCGAAGCGCGGCATCAGTCGCATGTTGCCGTTGGCATCCTGCACCGCCATGAAGACGGTGTTGGTGATGCGAAGATCTACCTGGTCGTGGCCTACGGCATGGACCACGGCAGTACCGTCGGTGAGCGTCAGCGTGTTGCCGCCTCCGTATGTTCCAGTGAGGCATCCCTTGTTGTCAACCGTGGTGGAGGTGAGCGAGGTGGTCAGATAGGTGCCATACGCCACATTCTGAACTTGAAGGTTATAGGGGTCGAAGCCGTTGCGCCCATTCACTGCGTCGGCAACGCCATTGTCGGTGCTGGCATAGTTGTCGGCCTCGGTCTCTTCAAGGGTCTTGGCAGACTCCTGCGCTCCCGTCTCGCCACTATAGAGGTAGCCCATCTCGCGGTCGATGTAGAAGTTGGGCTTCAGATACCACTTCATAGCATCGGTGATGTTCCCGATATTGCCAGCTGCGAGTTCCGTTCCCGGGGTAGTAGATGTGGCGATATCCGTCATGTTCTCTGCTACGGCATAGTTGGCTCCCTGTCGTACGAGGAACTCCGACGGCTGGGCTGCACCCTCTGAGGCACCGCCTACGTATGATGTCCGATACTCGTCCTTCACCTCGTAGGTGACGTAGAGGTCCACCTTGCGGTCATCCTTAGGACCAACGGTCTTGCCTGAAGTGTACGTATATTGGTCACCGGACAGACCATAGCCCTGATAGGTGGAGAGGTTGCGGTAAGGCACGTCAGCCAGTGTTGTCGTTGTGGGCAGGGTATATTCCTCGCCCGTAGCATACCACTTGCCGTCGCTGCGAACCTCGTAGAGAGGCACCGTAGTACCCTCTACGGTGTATTTGTGATAGCCAGGAACCTTTTTACTGTCTGACCACCAGTGGTAAGCCTTCACCATGGGGCTGTCAAATTTCTTCAGCGTTTCAAGGTCGCTCTGCGAACAACGCATGATTTCCCACCCATGCTGGTCGATGAGTATTACGGCAGGGGTGACGGTGAAGGGTTCGAAATTGAATGTCTCGCCCATCTCAATGGTTTCAAACCAGTGGTCGGTATATTGATAGGTCTTGCCGCTCGTGGTGGTCCAGTTGGCAATGTTGGCCCAAGCGTTATAGCTGTGCCAGCCGCGGTTGCGCAGCATGCGTTTCTCGGCGTTGGTCAGTCCGCTGGCGTTCAGGCGCGTCTGGATGGTTTTCTTCTCACTGTCGGTGGTGGCACCGTTCAGCTCATACACCAGATTGAGCACTGTGGGGTTGTTCTTCCAGTACTGCTCGAAGGAGTGGACGGTGTAGTGGTTGGCAACGTCATAGTCTGTCGCTGTCGTTCCGTATGTGGTTTTGTTGCTTGTAGAGCCGCTGAGGATATAGGTGGTGATGAGTTTCACCTCCTCGGCTGATGTGCCTATGAGCATATACTCCGTAGGCACATTGTCGTGAGAACCGCCCACATAGCTTGTGGGGGCCGTACCATACTTGGTGGTGTTCCAGTCAGAGGAACTTTCTGCGGTCGTTTTAGGGTTGTTGGTGATTACACCTGTCACTATCTTGTCGTAACCGACAGGGGTGTAAGAGCGCAGGTAGGCATGGTGGTTAATGCTATTGGTGGCGGTCTGATTCTGGTGTGAAGTCAGTTTTACGTGATAGGGGTCGTGCCCGGCACTCTCTATGTACCATGCCCAGCGGGCACGGGTGGAGGCACCTTGTCCCATCTGCAAGTCGAGGCGCTCCTGACTGTAGATGTAGAGGTTGGCTTCACCGTTGTTATAGGGATAGACTGGTGTTGAGGCTGATGCATCGAAGCCGTCCTTACCGTCCTCCTGTATGAAGTCCACACCGTTGTGATACCTTAGCAGGTACATCTGGTCGCGGTTGGCCTCGACATTGCCGGAAGCGTCGCCGCTGAAGGTCAGCGAGGTGCAGGCATCATAGAAGACGTAGATGATGGAGCTGGTTGCGTCGGTGGCAGACTGGAGATAGGTCTTTCCTGCGATTATCGTGCCATTAGGAGCGGTGTATGTGCCGCTGGTTTCGGTAACTTGGGTTATATCATAGTAGTGATACTGGCTGTCATCGAGGAACGGGCTGCGGATGTCATCGGGTATTTTCGGCTCATCGCTTGCAACGGGTCCGCTCTTCAGCAACAACTTGCCGCTACGGTCTATGAGGTAGTAGGTTACGTCTCTTTTACGCGAAACAAGGTTGATGTTTGTCGTGCGAAGATATGATGCTGTGGAATCAGTATAGACCGTGTTTTCGTTGCTTACGGGCAGTACACCCATTGTGATGGTCTGGTTTGCGTCATCTGCCTGCGAACTGTTCATCAGTACGACGTAGCTTGTCAAGCCAGTGTTGTCGCCCATGCTCTGGGTGACTGGCGGGGTCGTGGAGGTGTTGACGCTGATGTTGAAGTATTGATTTGACGTGGCTCCCACGTTCTGTATCTGTACGGCGTAGGGGTCGCCACCGATGACGTGCCACCAGTACAAGTTATTTTCTTTACTGTCTGTTGCACTCTTCTGCAGTGTTGTGCTGTTGTTGGCATAGGCATATTCACTGCCCACATTCATACTGAACGCACGTACACCACGTAGATGGAGGTCTTTCTCCGCGAGGTGGTTGGTAGAGTAGGTGACGTAGATGTCGATAGGGGTATCGCCCTGCGTGTCTATGTTTGTCGGTGTAGGAGCAACAGTGGTTCTCTTGTTGTTGTTAAAGGTGTATTTGTAGCGTCCGTCGGCTAATGGGTCATCGCTCTTTGTATTATAGTCGGTATAGAAATTGAGCGTCTCGTCTTTGAGGTATTCGCTGCGGATGGCCTCTGGTATGCGGTTGTAGTTCAGGCCCATCGACATGGCCATTTTGGTGGTGTACTGCATGGCGATGCGCCCCTGCTTGTCAACAATCTTGAAGGTGTAGTTGAACTTCTTACCCTCTGCCACGGAAAACTTCGCTACGTTCTTGTTGTTCGAAATCTGCAACGGGTTGTCGTTGGAAGTGAGGGGGTAGGCAATGTTGGTATTGAAGAGGCGCAGGGCGAAGTACTTATGTGTCGCGTCGTCTGTAAATCCGTCGTCGTACAGTTCCCAATAGCCTTGGGCCCTGGTGTTGAATTCTGGAGCATAGTTGTTGTACTGGCTCTCGTTGGTTTTAGTATCTACACTGAGGTAACGTCCCGAACCATTCTGCATGTTGTAGATGCGCAGCTCGTAGGGGTCACCAACGAAGGCAAACATATAGACAGCTGTATAGGTATTGTCGTTTCCCTTGGCCAGTTTGCCGGTATTGTTGTTGTTGGAGTATATGTATTTGCCAGTGTTGTTCTCGTAGAGGCGGTACCAGGCGGCATCATCATAACTCGTTCCTAACTCGAACGGCATTGCCGACTCGTCAACGGTGTAATCTACATAGATGGTATAGTCGTCGCTGGTGGAGCCGATGCCATCTACTACCTGTTGGTAGGTCGTGACTGGGTTTGAGTAAGTGCCGCTTTCTTCGTCGTAGTTCAGATAGAACGTATAGTTACAGTATTTGCGCTTCAGCTTGTCGGGAATCTGTAGTGATGAACTCATCGTTACCGCATCCTCGTTGACGACGCTGAGGGTAGTCCCCGTCACGTGGGTCTTGACACAGAACTTAAAGGCAGGAACCGCAATGAATTTGAAGTTGTATAGGGGGTGGTAGTCGTTATTCGCGGTTCTCTCCCAGGATGCTGCACGTCCACCATGCGAACTGAATTTCTTACCGATACGGAATAAGTAGTCGTTGGAATTCTTGTCGTTGCCCACGACGAGGAAACCTTCGGCATTCAGGAAATAGCTGTAAATATCTTTGCCGTTGTTGGTACCAGACCCTCCTTTGTTGTAAAACGCCAAGGCTGGTGGGCTGGCATCGTCACCACCGACATAGCCTGCTGTTTTGTTTTTCGGAGTGTAATCAGACTTAATGTAGATGTCGTAGGGATCTTCACCTTCCAGATGCCATAGGTAGCCCCGTCTGGTGGCACCATCTTTACTTGACATAAATTTCTCAGGCCACCACTGGGCACTGCCCCAGATTGTTCCATCAAGATTGCTAAACAGGTCTTCGTGCTCGTTGACCAAATAGACTTCTCTCTGTTGGCTGTTGTTTACGTTATAGGCTAACGGGTCGGTCGCCTTGATGTAGTACGTCGTAGCACCAGTCAGGTCGAGCGAAATCGCACCGTTGCCTTGTGTGTAGGTATATCTGACATAGATAGTGGCACCGCTGGCGGGGAGCGTGGTGATTGGAGTGGCATCGCTGTTGACAGTATAGGTGCCGTTGCTAACGGTGACGCTGCTCTCCGCATAGTACTGGTAGTCGTCGTCTGCCAGCAACGGAGAACGGATGATGTTGGGTAGCGATGGGGCGCTGCCTGCCGTAGCATCTGTCACGGTGTAGTGCGTAGCTATCGTGCCACGATTGTTGATAACCCTGTAGGTGTAGGTGTCTGCCCACGCCTCATTCACCATTCCCCCCACGAGGAACAGCAGTACCAGCAGCATGGCCTTCGCAAGTCCTTGCTTAATGTTCATACCTTGCTTCGTCGTCGTCTTCATATCTCGTAGAAACATTATGTTCGTTGTCATAAATACTTATCTTTAATTATCTTATACTGCTTGTTAATTCCTGTGCCAAGGTCTCTTGCATTTTAATGTATGCAAAGAGCTTCTTTCCTGCATCCTTCAGGCTTGCGCCGAACAGATATACATCGTCATCAATGATAAGGAATCTGTCGTGGTTATGTTGGCAAATGTTGACGGCGACAGGTGGATACTGCTGGTTGTGGCGTTGTACACAAAGTTGCTGTTGGGAGGATAATGGGCGGGTGTAGATAGTAGCCGCAACATCAGTGCTTCTATGGCTTAGCATGGTCAGCGTAGTTTCGTCAATATAATTGTCAATAAGCACGATGGACTTCTTTGCTTGTTTAATGAGGCTGACTATCTGCTTGTAGGCATCAAATATCTGTCCATCATAGAATATACCCTCAACGGGAGGAAGCGACGAACGGACGAAAAAGTCTATCTTTTCCTCGGCCGATGCCAGTCGCTGCTCTATGTAACGGAAACGCTGGTTGATAGAATATCCATTCAATAGATATTCTTTCAAGACCTTATTGGCCCATTGGCGGAAACGTGTGCCCCGCAAGGATTTTACCCTATAGCCAACGGAGATGATGACATCCAGATTGTAGCCGTTGACATGGCGGCGAACCGTTCTGCTACCTTCCTTCCGAACCGTCAAGTAATCCTTGACAGTTGCCTGTTCCTCCAGTTCGCCCTCTTCATAAATGTTCTTAATGTGGAGGCTGATGTTTTGCTTTGTCGCATTAAACAGTTCGGCCATCTGCTGCTGTGTCAGCCATACCGTCTCGTTCTCTACTCGCACTTCGAGGCTTATTGTCTCGTCGGGCTGGTAGAGGATGATTTCGCCCTGTGGCAGTTCCTGTATGTTCTGTATCTCGTTCACCATAAGTGTATTCTCCTTTTGATTTTATGATCTTGTTTTGTTATATTTTGTCAATTCCTTACGGATTCGTTTGGTTCGTATCAGGAAAATGCTTATCTTTGCAGCGTTGATTCCCATCGTGTCCCTGACTTAGGTCAAACCGGTGGGTTTAGTTTTTTATTATTCCTTCAGTTCGTTTATCCTTATACATACCGCAATATGTAGCGTGCGCGTTCTTTATTAAATATAAAAACGTGCAAAGTTAAATAATACGGCAATTATAGCCAAATGGCAAGTGTTAAAATAGACGATTTAGGCTTGTACAGGAACTTTTTTCCTGTGCATACGGGTGAATTTTCCTCTTCGGAGAAAAAAGTTTTTCTCTTCGGAGGAAAAAATAAGGGGTAAAAAGAGTGTCTGCTTAAGGCTGTTCAGGCATCGGTGTAGAATCGCGATACCAGTCGGCATACATGGCATAGTGTTGGGCTATGCCGATATTGAGTTCTTTGGCTTGTTCTGGATCTACTCGCTTGATGAATTTTGCTGGTACCCCGCCCCAGAGTTCACCTGCTCCTATCTGTGTGTTTTTCAGTACGAGTGCTCCTGCTGCGACGATGGCTCCCTCGCCGATTACGGCATCGTCGAGAACGGTGGCTCCCATGCCTATGAGTGCTCCGTTGCGGACTGTACAGCCATGAAGGGTTACGTTGTGCCCTATGGTTACATCATCGCCAATTTCGATGGGCGCTTTTTTATATAATGTGTGCAGACATGAGCCATCTTGTATGTTCACACGATTGCCAATGCGGATGTAGTGAACATCGCCTCGAATTACGGCATTGAACCATACTGTGCAACCATCTCCCAGGGTTACATCGCCTACGATGGTGGCATTTTCACTGAAATAGCAGTTTTTGCCCCAATGTGGAGTGAGACCAAGAACAGTTTTTATAAGTGCCATTATTGTAAAGTTTAAAGTTTGAAGTTTAAAGTTTAAAGTTTATGTTGCAAAATTAGCGTTTTTGCTAAACATAAATAGCATTAGATGATGTAAAAGTGGTATAAAATGCGATTTAACAATTTTTGTTTGATAAAAAGTTGTGCAAGTTTGTAGAAGAAGAAAAAGAAGGATAAATTTGCAGAAGTGTAAATTCTTTAAAAAACAGATATAATTATGGCACTTACAAACGAAAAACTTGTGATTGTTGGAGCTGCTGGTATGATTGGCTCTAACATGGTTCAGTCAGCTCTTATGATGAATCTTACTACAAACATTTGTCTTTACGATGTATTCTCACCAGAAGGTGTAGCTGAGGAAATGCGTCAGTCTGGTTTCTGCGATGCAAATATCGTAGCTACTACTGATGTTGCCGAGGCTTTCAAGGATGCTAAGTACATCATTTCTTCGGGTGGCGCTCCACGTAAGGCTGGTATGACTCGCGAGGATTTGCTCGCAGGCAACTGTAAGATTGCTCAGGAACTGGGAGAAAACATCAAGAAGTATTGTCCTGATGTAAAGCATGTTGTTATCATATTCAACCCAGCTGACCTTACTGGTCTTGTTACTCTGCTCTACTCTGGTCTGAAACCAGGTCAGGTAACTACTCTTGCAGGTCTCGACTCTACCCGTCTGCAGTCAGCTCTTGCTAAGAAGTTTGGCGTAATGCAGAACCAGATTACAGGTGCTCACACATTTGGCGGCCACGGAGAGCAGATGGCTGTATTCGGAAGTGCAGTTAAGATTGCAGGCAAGCCTCTGAACGACATCATCGGTACTGCTCAGTTCCCAGCTGAGGAATGGGAGCAGATGAAGGTTGATGTAACTAAGGGTGGTGCTAAGATTATTGAACTTCGCGGACGCAGTTCTTTCCAGAGTCCATCACTTCTGTCTGTTCAGATGATTGCAAGTGTAATGGGTGGTGAGAAGTTCCGTTACCCAGCAGGTACTTATGTTTCAAATGGCAAGTACAACCACATCATGATGGCTATGGACACTACTCTCGACAAGAATGGTTGTTCATTCGAAATGCCAAAGGGAACTGCTGACGAACTTGCAAAACTCGACGCAAGTTACGAACACCTCTGCAAGATGCGCGATGAGTTGGTAACTCTGAACATTGTTCCACCAATCAGCGAGTGGAGCAAAATCAATCCAAATCTATAATGAAAGAATATACTAAGAGGATAAAGGGAGGACATCTTCCCTTTATCTTCGTTTTAGCTTCTTTGCTATCCATAATATGCACTAAGGCTCCGGCGCAAAACCGAGTGCTTGGTGCAGATTTGTCTTTATTACCAGCCTACGAAGCAGCTGGAACGGCTTATTATCCGCAGAATGGAGGTAATGCCATTTCGGATGTCCTTTCCTATGTGAAGACAGAGGCTGGGATGAATGCTGTGCGAGTGAGATTGTTTGTAGGTCCTGACGGCACAGACCCAAGTGTGTGTCAAGACCTGAACTATGTTAAACAGTTTGGCAAACGAATAAAAGATGCCGGACTGAAATTCCTTCTTGATTTCCACTATAGCGACTCGTGGGCTGACCCTGTAAATCAGACCATTCCGAAGAGTTGGTATAATCTGGAAGAAATAGGGGACTTGGATAATCTGAACGATGGAACTGTCTGGGAATTAGTGAATAAGTACACGACCGACTGTTTGAAGGAACTGGTCGAGTGTGGAGCTTATCCGGATTACGTACAGATAGGAAACGAGATAAGCTATGGCATGTTGTGGCGCAAGGATTACGATAAAGTATATCCGAAACAGATGCAGAGCGAACGCGACTGGCAATGGGAAAGACTTGCAAAATTTCTTGATGCCGGAGCAAGAGCTGTGCGAAGTGAAACTCCCAATGCAAAGATAATTATCCATACGGAAAGAGTGGCAGAAGCCGATGCAACTGTCAACTTCTACACATATCTCAAAAACCTGAATGTTGACTATGACATCATAGGACTGAGCTATTATCCGTTCTATCACGGCGATTTGTCTCAGTTGAAGAAAACTCTCGATGATTTGCAGACAGCTTTTCCACAACGAGAGGTGCATATTGTAGAAACAGCCTATGTCTATTCCTATTATCCTGCAGATGCAGAGTATGACTTGCAGACTACCTGGCCGGCAACTTCTGATGGTCAGCAGACTTATGTGGAAAATCTTGTAACCGAATTGTGTCAACACCCAAATGTAACTGGACTTTACTGGTGGTTTGCTGAGGAAAACGGAAATGGTAGCCAAACCAAAAAGGTGTTGAATGCTTGGTTGAATCGCGGATTGTGGAACAACTCTACTCATCGTGCTTTGCCAGCTTTATATAAGATGAAAAACTTCCTGACTATACCTACTTCAATCGTGCAACCAGTTGTGAAACAAAAGGCAACACAGACAGACGAAGTGTTTGATTTGTCTGGCCGAAAAGTAAAAAAGGGTGGTAAAGGAATCTATATAGGTGGTGGAGTTTCATTTATAGTTAGATGAAAAAGATTGGACGATATAGCATCTGGGGATGGGTGTGGCGCATAGGACTGGGTCTTGTGCTCTCACCACTCGTTTTGTTGGCTATATTGTCTATCTTGCTTTATATACCTCCAGTACAGAAATGGGCTGTGGATAAGGCAGCAAATGTCTTGAGTGAGGAAATGCAGATGCAGGTAAGCATCGATGCTGTCAGACTGAAATGTCCGCTCGACCTGAGTCTGAACGGTATGCTTGCTGTGCAGGAAGGAGATACTGTGCTCAATGCAGAAGAATTGGCATTGAGTGTGCGATTCTTCCCTTTGTTTACTGGTCATGTGGAAATCGACGATATTCATCTTACAAACACAAAGCTGAATACCCGCGAACTCATCGAGGCTTGTAATGTAAAAGGTTATGTAGGACGACTAGCTCTTGCTTCGCATTCTACCAGTTTGTTCGATGAAATCGCAGTATTAAACTATGCTAAGCTAAAAGATGCAAATCTGAATATCTCTATGGCAGACTCTGTGCCGGAAGACACAACTGTGTCGGAACCGGTTAAATGGGTTATTGACATGAGAGATGTACAAATAGATAATGTCCGTGTTAGTTTTGATATGCCGATAGATACTTCCAGAATGAGTATGTATGCTTATATCGGGAAGGGAAGTCTGCATGGATTGATTGACTTAGGTGCAGAACAATATAATGTCGATGAAATCAAGATTTCCAAGTCGGAACTGGGTTATGACCAGATGGTGATTGCAACGGATGTGAACATAGACATAGATTCTTTGCGGTATAGTGGTGTGGGTGACCTCTCGTTGGTTGTTAATCAGATAGCTACCAATGTATATCCTACGATGGAGGGAGTGAACGAAGGTTATTTTATTCCTATCCTAGAGACTAAGGGAAGGGTTGAGATGGATTCTGTTTCACTTTCCATTCCTCGTCTTTCGCTAAAGACAGAAGAGTCAAGCCTGAAGATGAAGATGAAAATGGATTTCACAGCTTTCGATTCCATCAATCCTGGACAGATGATGATTGATGCCAAGGCGATGATAGGTCGTGGAGATGTACAGTCGGTTGTGTTTGGATTCTTACCAGAAAATGATGCAAGAGACCTGAATAGCACTCTGAATCAGTATTTGCCTAACAAACCTATTGTAGCTTCTGTGGAAGCTAGAGGAAATATGCAGCATCTCGAAGTGAACACTATGGATGCTGTGATAGAAGGTTTTGCAAAATTACAATCATCGGCTTTGTTAGACCATGATGATCTTGCTGCAAATGCCAACCTTCAGATACTTGGTGGAACAGTTGCTGCTCAAGCCGCTTACAACATGAAGTCTGATGCTTATGATGTTAATATGGGTATTCGCGACCTTGCTGTTCATAAGCTTGCCGGTATGACTGAATCATGCAATATCACCGGAACTGTAAGTGCTAAGGGACAAGGATTTGACTTCCTTGATCGAAATACATATATGAATGCTAAGATGGCTCTGAGCAAGGGGCATTTTGGCAAGATGAACTTAAGCACAATGATGGCAGATGCGAGTCTTTCGCGTGGTGTGTTGAAGTCGAATTTGAAGTGCAACAACGAACAACTGAAAGCAGATATAGGACTGGATGCTAATGTGGGTAGTGTTATTGAAAACCGTCTGAAGGGGAAGCGGGCGAAGGAGAGTTTCGAGGGGAATATGACTCTCGACATAGATCATGCCGACATCTTGGCGATGGGATTCATTGATACTGCTTTGGTAATAAGAACTAAAGGTGCTGCTGATTTCTCTGTTGCCGACTGGAGCAGCAAACATCCGCTTTGTCTGTTCGATGTGGATGTAAAGGGTGTGAACATCCGTACATTCTCCGATTCCATCAAGACTAATTCCTTTATGCTGAAAGCTCTCACGACAGTTGACAGTACAGATATAAATTTCCATACAGGCGACTTGAGTTTGCAGTTCCGTACTCCGAACAATCTGCTCACCTTCGTAGATCAGTCGATGAAATGGGGAGATATGTTCTCCAAACAGATGAAGGAACGGAATGTAAATATGTACGAACTGAAAGCCTTCCTCCCGATTATGTTTGTTGATGCTCATGCCGGCACAGATAATCCTGTGACACCTCTTATGAAAGAGTATGGAATGGCGTTCTCGGACTTTTCGCTCAAGGCTAGAACTAATCCAGAAACTGGCATCAGCGGGCGTGGTCACCTATATGCTCTTCAGTATGACACTATCAGAATTGATACTACATATTTTATTATAAAGCAGGATTCTGATTTGATGACCTATAAAGCTGCAGTCATTTGTGAGAACCAACCGATGGTACCTGGATTCGTAGCTCTGCTCGATGGCTATACAAATCCGAAGGAGGCTGATGCCCACTTGCGTTTTTTTAATAAGAAAAGAGAGAAAGGTATAGACCTCGGACTCCATGCTCAGACTGTGGATACAGCTGTTAATATCACTTTCTATCCCGAACAACCAATACTTGCATTTAAGAAATTCCAGTTGAATCAAGATAATCTGGTACAGATTCAGTTGTCGCGACCCAATCCGAAGGAATCGCCTGAAATGGGACTTATTAGTGCTAATGTAGAACTTCAGGCTCTTGAAGATAGTTGCTTTATCTCAGTTCATGCACAACCAAACGAGAATAATGAGCAGATGGCTCGTGCAATCATTAATAACTTGAATTTAGAGGAATTGATGAAGGTTGTGCCGTTCGCTCCACAGATGGCAGGTCTGTTAAATGCAGATGCTACTTACGATGTGCGTGATAAACAGTTTAAGGTGCTGAGCGATATGTCGTTGAAGGATTTCGTATATGAGGAAATGCCAGTTGGAAATCTACACTCCAATATCGTATATGTACCAGAGGGAAAAGATGTTCACACAGTAGATGCTTCTCTCGACTATAATGATACTCCAGTGGCAACAATGAAAGGGCGTTATAGCGCTGAGACTCCAGAGGGTTACTTGGATGCTAATCTGCAGCTGGCACAGATTCCTCTGTCACTTATCTCTCCGTTCGTTCCCGATAAGATTTTGGGATTCACCGGAACGATGACTGGTGATATGCTCGTGCAGGGACCAACCGATAAACTGGTGTTTAATGGCAAGGTGCTAACTCAGGATGTTCATGTGCTCTCAGAACCTTATTCACTCGACTTGCGACTCGACAATGCTACTGCATATATAGAAAACAGCCGTATTAAGTTCGACCATTATAAGATATATGGGGCAGGTGACACTCCGCTTGATTTCGATGGTTATTTCGACTTCTCCGATTTCGATAATATGTATATGTCTCTCTCTCTCTATGGCTATGGATTTAAGTTGATTGAGGCAAAACGAACTCGTAAGGCTGTGCTCTTCGGAGATATCTATGGAGATATCGTTTTCCGTGTTCATGGTTCGATGAGCGACCTCTCTGTGCGTGGAGTGGTGAATGTGTTGAGCAAAACCGATATGACCTATATAATGGTTGATACCCCTCTGTCGCAAGGCGACCGACTGGAAGACATAGTTACCTTTGTCGATTTTAATGCTCCTCCCGACACAACTGTTGTGAAACCTAAGGCTATGGGTATCGATATGAGGGTGTCTCTGAGAGTGGAGGAGGGTGCTAAGTTCAACTGCGAATTCTCTGCTGACCGCCAGAGTTACATAACCTTGCGAAGTGGTGGTCAGGTGACGATGACATATACCCCTGAAGGAGTCCTTAATGTCATAGGTAGAATATCCTTTACTGAGGGTGAAATGAAATATACACTTCCGATTATTCCTTTGAAAACCTTCAAGATTGCTTCGGGCAGTTATGTCGATTTTAATGGTGATGCGATGAATCCAACACTCAATATCTCTGCTACAGAAAGAACGAAGGCTATGGTTAGTAGTCAGGGGGCGACAGCTCGAAGTGTAGCCTTCGATGTAGGTGTTCATATTTCGAACACTCTTTCTGATATGGGCTTGCAGTTCACCATCGATGCTCCGCAGGATGCAGAGGTGAAGGACGAGTTGTCCGGATTTACAGAAGAAGAGAAAAACCGATTGGCTGTAGCCATGATGGCGACAGGTATGTACCTCTCTCCTAATAATGCTTCCAGCACAGCTTCAAATGGTGCTTTGAACAATTTCCTCCAATCTGAAATCAATAACCTAACAGGCAAAACTCTTGGTTCGGTTGTCGATGTGAGTGTAGGCATAGATAATACTACTTATGCAAATGGAGAAACTGGTACGGACTACTCGTTTAAGTTTACGAAACGTTTTTTCAGCGACCGACTGAATGTAGTTGTTGGAGGTAAAGTGTCAAGCAACAAGAATGTGAATCAGCAGTCGGGCATGAGCTCGTTCATCGATGATGTGTCGCTCGAATGGCGACTCGACAATAGTGCTACGAGATATATCCGTCTGTTCCGCGGAAAGGACTATAACAATATAGTGGATGGTGTTCTCGATAAGAGTGGTGCCGGTCTGCTCTTGCGTAAAAAGGTTGACAAGGTGACCGACTTGTTCATATTCAAAAAGAAGAAAAAAAATAACAATTGAAGCACTTAAATTACATATTACTCTGTTTGGTGTTGGGACTCCTTGCCAGTTGTTCCACCACGAGCAATCTGCCTGATGGTGAATACCTTTATACAGGTATAAAATCCACAGAGATAAAAGGTAAATCAGGAGCGCCGCTCGAGGATGCCGCATTGGATGAGGCTCAGGCTTCGTTGGCCTATGCTCCAAACAACTCTCTCTTCGGCAGTTCCAGCATTCGTACTCCATTACCAATGGGATTGTGGATATACAATTCTATGGTCAATAAGAAGATGACAGGCTTCCGCAAGTGGTTTTTCGACACATTTGCTTCTACTCCTCGAACCATCACATCCGCATCTCCTGATACTCGTGTGAAAGTGGCAAAGAATATCCTTCAGAATTTTGGTTACTTCGGGGCAGATGTAAAATACAATCTTGTTGACCAAAAGGATCCTAAGAAAAAGAAAATTTCTTATGACATAAGCCTTGGCCAGGCGCATTATCTGGATTCTGTAAAATATGTGTTCCCTGAGATTGAGGATAGCATCCTGCAGGCGACGAAAGAGAATTGTCTGCTGAAACCTGGTAATCAGTTTTCAGTCTTAGACCTGCAAAACGAAAAGATACGACTAAATAAGGAGTTTCACAATAATGGTTTCTACTTCTATCGTACCGATTATATTCAGTATTTTGCCGATTCATTGAATAACCCTGGAAAAGTTAATCTCTTGGTTGTTGCCGACAAACAGATGCCTCTGAAGGCAAAGCGCCAGTGGAAATTCGGCAAGCGCGAGGTGTTCATCCGCCAGAATAACGGACTCCGATTCTCCGGTGGCACTGGTGACAATGGTAGTACTGGTAGCCGCCGTATGATGAGTTATGATGATACTCTTTCGTTTCGAAACCTTACCATTGCTTATCAGGGAAAACGGATGCCTGTGTCGCAAAGAGTTATCTACCGCGGACTTAAATTCCGTTCCAATCGTATGTACAACGAAGACCAGGTAGCACAGACTGTGAATGCACTTTCGAGTATGAACATTTTCTCGAATGTGCAACTGTCGTTCACCCCTCGTGACACAACAGATACGTGTACTATCCTCGACTCCCGCATCAACCTGACGATGGATAAACTCATCGATGCTTCGCTTGAGTTCAACCTTACATATAAGAGCAATACGCAGTTCGGTCCCGACTTGGCTCTAACCTTTGCAAAACGTAATGCTTTCCATCGTGGCGAAACCCTTTCGATGACTTTGCGAGGATTGTATTATTGGCGTTTGTCTAATTCGCAAGGCATGGATGTAAACAAACGAAATTCCTATGAATATGGAGTCGATTTGGGTTATACTGTGCCTTGGATAGCTTTCCCGGGCTTTGTCAATAAGCGTTATCGCTATCCTACTTCGTCAAAGTTCTCAGGAGCATTTACACGTTCGAATATTGCAAATGTATATCGCTTTAATCGTTTCCAGTTCGGAGTCGATTATATGTTCCAGAGCTCGAAATACATAAAGCACACTTTCTCTCCTCTGAATATCGATATGTTGAATTTGCGCGATGTGTCAGAAGATTATATAAAAGCAATAGAACGCTACAACTCTGTTCTAGGTCTTCTGGTTGCCGACCGCTATACACCTGCAATGCAATACACCTTCAGTTTCGACAATTCTTCCAATCCCTTCCTGAATGTCACTACAAACTTCTCGGCAACAGTGAAGGAGGCTGGAAATGTCATAGCTACAGCACAGATGATAGGAGGAAAGTCGTGGAACGAGAAAGATAAATCGTTCATCTTCAATAACTATAGCCAGTTCCTGAAGTTCATCTTCGAATTGCGTAACAAATTCCGACTTACTCCACGCAGTCTGATTGCTACTCGTGCATACCTCGGATTAGCCCGTCCGTTCGGTAATTCCGAATCAATACCTCTTACCGACTGGTTCTATGCCGGTGGTGCAAACAGTATCCGTGCATTTGCAACCCGTTCCATCGGTCCTGGTGCCTTTTACAACCCTGAGATTAATTATTATCTCCTCCATAGTGGAGACATCCGAATGGAGTTGAATGCCGAATATCGCTTCCCATTGTTCGGAAATCTTCACGGAGCCCTCTTCGTCGATGCCGGTAACGTTTGGGAATGGAAAGATTCGGGCTCTGATGGCACACCAGTGGAAAAACTGGAACTCCGTTCCGATACCTTCCTGAAACAAATCGCCCTCGGTACAGGTTTCGGTTTCCGTTACGACATGGAATTCCTCGTATTCCGTCTCGATGTCGGAATAGCCATCCATGCCCCATGGGATACAGGAAAGTCTGGATACTATAACATCCCCAACTTCTGGAAAGACGGAGTTGCCTTCCACTTCGCAATAGGTTATCCGTTCTAACGCTCAACTCTAAACTCTCAACTCTAAACTAACCCTCCCATGCTTTACCCACTTCTCTTCGAACCTAATTTGCATCCGACTGTTTGGGGCGGAAGACAAATACAGAAATACAAAAAACAGACACTTACCGACGAACCGATTGGTGAGAGTTGGGAAGTCAGTGTCGTACCTTCTTCCGTTAGCATCATCAGCAATGGTGAATTCAAGGGTATGTCTCTTGATAAGGTTGTACGGAAGTATGGAGCAGAACTATTGGGAAAGGAAGTATGTGAGAAGTATAATGGGGAGTTTCCGTTGCTTATTAAGTTTATCGATGCAGCTGCCGATCTTAGTATTCAAGTGCATCCAAATGACGAACTGGCACGTGAAGAAGGTAAAAACGGTAAGACAGAATGCTGGTATATCATCGATGCAAAACCAGGTGCATATCTATATGCCGGTATGAAGGAAAAGCTATCAAAGGAAGAATATGTGAAGAGGGTAGAGGAGGGAACTATCTGCGAGGTACTTGCAAAGCATGTTGTGAAGACTGGCGATGTGTTCTATCTTCCTGCCGGTCGTGTCCATGCCATCTGTGGAGGCATACTTCTTGCGGAAGTGCAACAGAACAGCGACATAACATACCGAATCTTTGATTATAACCGTCCGGGACTCGACGGAAAACCTCGACAACTGCATACTGCAGAGGCTCTCCGAGCCATCGATTTTAATGTGCAGGATGAATACCGTACTATATATAATACTGAAGAACAGAGGGCGAACCCATGTATAGAGTCTCCGTTCTTTACTGTTCGCATAGTGTCTACAAACCGTCCGTTCCACCGCAATTTGATGAAGTACGATTCGTTCATCGTAACCATGTGTCTAGAAGGCGACTGCGAGATTCAGATTCGTTCCACTGGCGACAGTATCCTCCTGCGCGAAGGACATTCATGTCTGATTCCTGCCTGCATAGCTGACTATGATATCATTCCGAGGAACGGAAAAGGAATGACTCGTCTGCTCGATGCCTATATAAACAACAATAAGAACCTTGTCGACAAGGTGACAAGGTTCTTACATATTGCAGATTAAATAATCTTTCTTTTGTTTTTGAATCGGTTAGAATGGGAAGTTGAAACCGAGGTTTATACTTGAGCGTCCTGAGAGTGGCAGACCCTGTTTTGCCAGTTTGCCCAGGGTGTGGTCCATTCCGAGGAAGAAGTTGAAACCGTTTGGGTGTACATTGATGAGCCATCCGAAACTTGTGCCAAATGTAGTGAAGGCAAGGTTTGCTGTAGCTGAGAATGCTTTCGTCGGAGCTACGTTTGCTGAGAAACGGAAGTCTGTCCAACTGTACTTGCCCTGAATGCGAGTGGTGTTGAGGAAAGCGAATGTCAGTTTGTCGTAGAACTTAGTCTTGTACTCAGCACCCCATGTCCATGTAGCGCCAAGAGCTCTTGAACGACTGCCTGTATTGCCTTTGTCCTTCAGCTCGTACAACTGTGAGATACCCTCTGCAAGTCTTTCCTTTTCGTTGTCGAATGAGTGGTAAGTGTCGTCTTTCAGGTTAAACAGGTACTTATCTGTCTCAACCATGTGTTCTCCGTCAGTAGAGGCAACGAAGTTGTTCTTGAAACCGATCCAACCGAGGTCGAGCAGTGACATGGACACCTTCCAGTTGTCGTCAATCTTATACTCTGCACCAAGGTCGAAAGCCATACCGAATCCGCAGACACCCCACTTGGTTTTGTCCACACCGTTTACATATGTGTGCATGGTCTGTTCGCCTTCTGCTCCGCGCATTTTGCTTTCCATCTTATACTGCACATCGTTGAGGCTGGTCTGCACCATAGCATCTGTAACACCCACGAACTTGTTGTCGAGTAGTTGTACATAACCCTTGTTTACGTTTGCATCTATGTTTGCAACACCCAACAGGAACTTCACCTTTGCACCTACACGCCATTTCTCATCAATATTGCGGCTATGGCCCAATGCGATTTCTGCATATGCATCAGCATGTGCGTTCAATGCACTTATGTCGTAAGTCTGGTTTTCAGCTCCGTCCTTAGCCAGTCGAAGCAACGAACCTGGTACGTTGACAGCTACGTTTTCGCGTGCGTTGATTTCGATAGTGTTGTATCCGCCCCATGCCTTGAAGCCGACTCCTAAAATCTGAAGTCTCAAGTTCTGTACAATGCGATTCTTGTCTTTTACCTTATCAAGAAATTCGGCTGCATCCACTTGTGGGTTGAGGAATAAAACAGTCCTTCCACCGCGGTTGAAGAGTACATTACTCACTCTCAAGTTGCTGTTCGTGCTTACATTCAAGTTACCGAGTGCAGGCATAGCAACATAGTTCTGCTCGTTTCCTATAGCTGGGTTGAGGTCGTGTCTGTAGAGGAACCCATCATTATATCTGCCCGAAAGCAGGTTTTGTGCTGAAGCGGTCGATGCCAGGCAAAGAACCGCAACCAAATATTTTATTCTTTTCATAGTCATAATCTTCTTTAATTGTTACTGGTTAGAGTTCTTTTGTATAATTACCTGTCAGGGTTGCCTTACTGTTCTTGATGTACAGTTTCATCTCTGGTCCTAACACAGCTTGCTTGTCTGGGTCCTGAACCTTTGCTTTCAAGAGCAATCCGTCAAGATGCTGAACAGTTGCGTTGATAACGAGTTTTGTAGGAAAATCCTTTGCCAGTTTATCGATAGTAACTATATTCGAGTTTGCACCAGGTATAGGCTTTCCGCCTACTGTGATAGGAACAATCTCTAAGGTGATAGGGAATGGCACTTCTGTAGAAATCAGCATGTTCATCTCTATTCTGGTAAGTGTCATAGCATCTACATCTTCGTCGTTCCAACCGTCGATAGTATCTGTGTAGCTAATCTTTGTGTCCTCCGACAACTGCAGCGGAGCATAGAAAGTATAGCGCCCCTTAACTGTTCCGTAGTCCTTGCCGAGTTCCAGATTATACACATCCTGAGTAGGCAGTTTAGGTTCGTCTGCTACTACAGTAATCTTTGTAGGAATACCATCAGTCTCTTTCAGAATCTGCTTCAGACCTGTGAATGGTACATGTTCTGGATTTGTATAGCCTGGGTAGTAGTTTGGCTTCGGATCGGTAGGAGACACAACGAAACACTGTTCAGCAGTACTACCGCCGCCAATTGTTATCTTACCTTCTGTTTGTCCTGGTATTGATGGATCTGGATCCAGACTCTGTTTAGCACCCTTCTTGCCATCGCGTTCTGGAATCATGCTGAAGCCTGTCTGCATGTGCATATATGTTGTAGAGCTTGCAGTATTCTTAATCTCTCCCAGTGGGTTGTTGATGCCCAGATAGATCTGTGGATTCTCCAGTCCCAGTCTTGTTCCTTCCTGGTTCAGGAAGTCAGGCAGGTTGCTCAGGTCGATAGGGTCGATTTCTAAGTCCGCAACTTCGTAGTTTACACATCCTGTGAATTTTGCTACTACGAGGTCGTTCATAGTTGGAACAATCTTGAAATTGATGCTTGGTGGGAATGAACCGCCGGCATTGTAGAGTTCAATCGTACCAGCCTGAATCTTTATTTGGTCTTCAATGGAAAGAGAAGCAGGTTGTTCAGGTTGGCCTTCTTTGGCGGGTTGATAGGGCTTGAAGTCGAGATTCTTTTTGTTGTCACTCTTTGTAACAGTATAATAATCCGTTATGTTCAGAGTTATGACAATTTTACCGGATGAATTCGGCTTCAGAGCCACTCCGCTAAGGTCGAGCAGACTATAATCCGTCATCGATGGACTCGTCTCGATAAATGTTCCCTGCGAAGTGGTACACTTCAAACCGGCAGGGAACTCAATTTTCAGTCCTGTAATTTCTACGCTGTTAGCCCAGTCGATACTTCCTGTGGCTGTCAGTGTGAGAGTAGTCACCAGCGTACTTGCCACTCCCAGAGTGTCGATACGTAATATGGCGTCGTCGATATCCGTAGCATTGGCTCTGAAGCTGGTAGGAGCCACACCGACAATGTCATACTCGGCTGTCATACCTCCAGGCAGAAGACCTGTCTGCGAAAGTGTTGCCGTAGTCGTACCTATCGACGGTTTAGCCGTAAACTGTTTCACATTTACCTCGCTTGAGTTGAATGTGCCTTCCTTCTTCACAGCATAGAACTCGTTGCCGGCAGCGTCTTTCTCTTTTACGATTTCGCTGCCTTCCTTCAAGTCCATCACCTGATCCAATGTTAAATACTCAAGGTTTATAGGAACAGTCAGTTCCTTAACCTTAAAACTCGCTGTTGTGTCAATGTTGCTCAGATCGTAGTCTTTGTCTGTGCATGAATTACACAACAATAATAGTGCAGAAGCTCCCACTATCAGACAATGTTTCATTTTCATAGTTTTAAAAAGGTTAAATTAGTGTTGTTAAAGGTAGAAATTTTCCCGATTGCAAATATAAAATGTTAAAAAGTATTAACGTAATATGAAGTGTTAAAAAATATTAAAACATATTCTAATGTTCGCAAAAACTGTTTCATTTGTTTTTTTTGACATAAAAATAATAATGTATAAACAAAGACGTTTTTATTTCCTTAAAAATGCCTATCTTTGCATCCGTATTTTTTAGATATTAGCTGTATGGCAAAAGAATATATCGTTTTAAGCAGACAAGACTCAGTGGCTCGCACAGGGGCTCCATTCGTGAACCTCAAGTGCGCAAACCTGGACGAAGTGGAGAATATCTGCGTGTGGGATACTCCAAAGACAGGCGGTCCCAAACCCGGACAACTCGTCACCTTCATCAATATCCGTGACAACCAGGGAAAGAAATCAGCAGGACAACTCGATATCGTGCTCGGGAAGTTCCCTTCCGAAGATCATCCTCTCTACAAACTCATGCCGCGACCCATCACTCGCCGCCAGTGGGAAGATACCATTCACCAGTTGCTCACTTTCTGTAAAGACGAAAAACTCACAGCTGTCATCAACAAATATGCTGCCACACTCTACGAACCATATAGCAAGTATCCGGCAGCTACAAGCGTTCATCATGCCTTCCCAGGCGGACTGCTCAACCACACTTGGCAGATGCTCCACCTCCTCGAAGGACTCTATCCAGTCTATCCTTACCCAGAGGAAATCAAGGTAGAACGCATCATCATTGCAATCCTTTTCCACGACTGGGGAAAACTCTGCGAATACAATACCGAAGGCGAAACTCAGGAGAATATGTACCTGCTCGGACATATCTATATGTCGGCAAATTACCTCAACGGACTTCTGCGCGAAGAGGGTATCGACAAACGCGAAATCAATTTCATCGTTCATTGCGTACTCGCTCACCATGGCGAACTCGAATTTGGTTCTCCGGTCATGCCTTGCATCCCCGAAGCAGCCCTCGTCAACTTCATCGATAACATTTCCGCAAAGGCTGATGTGTTCAAGACTACCGGAAACATGGAGAAGGCATTCGCTCTCGGCACACATGTAGTAAAATTCTAATTATTATATAAATTATGAGTAAAAAAGCACTTTTAATGATTCTCGACGGATGGGGAATCGGCGACAAAAGCAAGGGAGACGTAATCTATCAGACTCCAACTCCCTACATGGATTATCTTAACGACACATACCCACACTCTCAGCTGCAGGCAAGTGGCGAGAATGTAGGTCTGCCCGACGGACAGATGGGTAACTCAGAAGTAGGACACCTCAACATTGGTGCAGGACGTATCGTTTATCAAGACCTTGTCAAGATAAATCGTGCATGTGCCGATAATAGCATCCTTCAAAATCCTGAAATTCAGTCTGCTTATGGCTATGCTCAAAAAACAGGTCATGCAGTACACCTTATGGGACTCACCTCTACAGGTGGTGTGCACTCAAGCTTCAACCACATCCTCAAACTCATCGACATAGCTAAGGAATATGGAGTGAAAAACTGCTTCGTTCACTGTTTCATGGACGGACGCGACACCGACCCTAAGTCTGGCAAAGGTTTCATCGCAGACCTCCAGAAGCACATCGACGAAGTCGGAGTAGGTGCTATCGCTTCTATCATCGGACGTTTCTATGCTATGGACCGTGACAAGCGTTGGGACCGCGTAAAGGTTGCCTACGACCAACTCATCGAAGGCAAGGGTCGCAAGTGCACCGACATGGTCGAGGGTGTTCAGTCTTGCTACGATTCCCACACTGAGGAACATAAGAATACCGACGAGTTCATGGAACCTCTCGTAAATGCAAACGTAGATGGTACCATCAAACCAGGTGATGTAGTCATCTTCTATAACTACCGCAACGACCGCGCAAAGGAACTCACCATCGTACTCACCCAGCAGGATATGCCGGAACAGGGCATGCATACCATTCCTGACCTACAGTACTACTGCATGACTCCTTACGACGCTAGTTTCAAGGGTGTTCACATCCTCTTCCCTAAGGAGAACGTAGATAACACTCTCGGCGAATACCTTGCAAGCAAGGGTCTCAAACAACTCCATACTGCCGAGACAGAGAAATATGCTCATGTTACATTCTTCTTCAATGGCGGACGCGAAACACCATTCGAAGGGGAAGACCGTATCCTCGTCAATTCTCCGAAGGTTGCTACCTACGACCTCAAACCCGAGATGTCAGCATTCGAAGTGAAGGACAAACTCTGCGAGGCTATCAAAACAGGTAAATACGACTGGATAGTAGTTAACTTTGCCAATGGCGACATGGTCGGTCACACCGGCGTCTATACAGCTATCGAAAAGGCTGTTGCAGCCATCGATACCTGCGTTCATGATGTAGTGGAAACAGCCAAGTCTATGGACTATGAAACCATCATCATTGCCGACCACGGAAATGCTGATAACGCCCTCAATCCCGACGGCACTCCAAACACAGCACACTCCCTCAACCCCGTACCATTCATCTACGTCACAGAAAACAAAAATGCAAAGGTACAGGACGGAGTTCTTGCCGACGTCGCACCATCCATCCTCCACATCATGGGACTCCCACAACCAAAGGAAATGACTGGTCACGACCTCATCACAGACTAGCCCCCCAACCCCCGAAGGGGGGAGGGGTTTATGGTTTACCGTTTACTGTTTACCGTTTACCGTTTACTGTTTACCGTTTATATAAAAAAGGATGAACTCCCACCGAGCTCATCCTTTTTCTTTTTTCTTGTCAAGAATTATAGAATTTAAATTTCTTTCCAGAAACTTGAAAAACCTTCTCTGCCACAAAATTCCGTTCTGCGGTTTCAGCACCCAGTGGTTTTCATCTGGGAAAAGCAGCAACTCAGCATCTAGTCCCCTCATCCGCGCAGCATTAAACGCCTGCATACCCTGAGTATAGCAGATTCGGTAGTCCTTCTCTCCGTGTATGCACAGGATAGGTGTGTCCCACTTGTCCACCATCCTATGTGGTGAGTGCTCATAAGTCTTCTTCGCATTCGCCATCTGCGGTCTGTGCCAGAACGCCTCGTCATACTCCCAGTTCGAAAACCAGTTTTCCTCCGTTTCCAAATACATCGCTTCCAGATTGAATGCTCCGTCGTGCGAAATGAAAGCCTTAAACCGCTTCTCATGAATGCCTGCAAGATAATACACCGAAAAACCGCCGAACGAAGCACCCACGGCAGCCAGTCTGTCCTTATCTACATAGGGTAGGGAATCGGCTGCAAAGTCGATAGCCGACAGATAATCCTGCATACACTGACCAGTCCAGTCGCCCGAAATCTGTTCCTTCCACTCCTGTCCGAAACCAGGCAACCCATGACGGTTTGGTGCTACTATAACGTATCCGTTTGCAGCCATTATCTGAAAATTCCATCGGTAACTCCAAAACTGCGACACCGGACTTTGTGGTCCTCCCTCACAGAACAGCAGGGTAGGGTACTTCTTGCCCTTCTCATAGTTTGCCGGCAGAACCACCCACACCAGTTCCTTCTTTCCGTCCGTCGTAGCCACCCAGTACTGTTCCACCTTTCCCATCTTCAGTTGCGAAAGTATATGCTCATTCTCATGGGTAATCTGCTCCACCTTCGCCATTCCTTTCTTCCCCCTTTTCTGAGGAGTCACCAGATACAGATCCGTCGGACTGCTCATGCTCTGTCGTGCAGCCAGAATCTTCTCTCCGTCATTTGCCATCTGCACACTCGTCCAGTCGTCCCAACTTTCCGTCAACTGCTCCACCTTCCCCTTCTCATCTACCATATACATATTACAGCAACCCTCCCACACACTCAGAAAATATATCACACCATTTTCGTCTTTCGTCTTTCGTCCTTCGTCTTTCGTCCTTCGTCCTCCTCCCCAACAAAACGCCTCCACATCACTCTTCCAATCCACATATCGTTTCTTTCCGCTTTCCACCTCGCAGATGCAGAGTCGTTTCAGGTCAGCCTCATAACCGTCGCGTTCCATCGACAGCCATGCAATGTACTGTCCGTCTGGCGAAAACTGCGGATTCATGTCATACCCCACATTATTCTTCAGGTTCTCCGCTGCGTTCACAGCCTGAAACCTAAGTGAGCGTGTGGGGTCGCATTTAGGACTCTTATACCCTGCTGGCTTACACAGATTTCTTGTCATTCCCGACTCCACATCATACAGATAGATATCCGAATCCGTCGAAATGGAATACTCCAGTCCTGTCTTCTTCCTGCAGGTGTAAGCCACCGTCTTCGAGTCCGGACTCCAGTCCAGTTGTTCTATTCCTCCGAATGGTTCCATCGGACACTCATACGGTTCCCCCTCCAAGATATCCTTTCCCGACTCCGCAACAGTCCATCCCTCACCTACATTATATATAAATGGGTGCTGAATACTCTCCACATAGTGGTCCCAGTGGCGATACATCAGATCCCTCACCACCAGTCCTGTCGTCTTTGGCAAATCCCCCGGTCGTGCCTCAATCACCACGTGGAACAGTACCGACCTCACGATGACTACCGCCCTCCTGTCCGGTGAAAACTTAAACCCTTCCACCTTACTTCCAGTCCTCGACAGTTGCCTCTGACCGCTGCCATCCACCTTCATAGCCCATATCTCCCCCTCGCGAACGAAAGCCACCGTCCCCTCATCCAACCATGCCGGTTCCGTTCCCTCAACCTGCTTCCTCAAGTCCTCCCTGTTCAGGGAGGATTTAGGAGGGTCTTCAACAACCACCATACTCTGCTTTTTGTTTCCCTCCACACTATAATAATCCACCTGATAAGCTACATGCTTACCGTCTGGCGAAGCAGCGTGACTACCTATTCGTCCCATAGCCCACAGAACTTCGGGCGTCATCAGTCCGTCGCTAACCACTACCTTCTGTTTTGAAAAACTTGTCTCATTCATACTACCAGTAAATTGTGTCATTCCCTCCGTTGCCGTAGCAGGGCACCCTGCCATCACCGCCATCAGAGAACAAACATTCAGAAACTTCCTTATCTCATTCATGACTTTGATACTTTTGCCACAAAATTACACAATTCTCCCGACATACCAACAAATAATCTCACACAAAACCGACGGAGCAGCGAGCGCAGAGCCAAACTCGTTTGCATTAACCATTTACCATTTACCATAAACCCTCAAATTACCCCCCCTAAAATTTGGAACTTTCAAGAAAACTTCGTACCTTTGCCCTAAACTTGATAATCATACATGTTTTTCATTTCGGGGATGTGAATCTCGATAGAATGGATAAAGGATATAAGGGTTCAACACTTTCTTGTTAAACTGTCGTCTTTAGTGATGGCAGTTTTTTTGTGTGAGGGAGTTAGATGTTTTAGTAGTTTATGATTCTAGTTTTCCTGCATAGGCTAGGGATAGAATACTGAAGCGAATGGTGGAAGTGTCACCAACGTAAGGAAGTGGTGTACCTACGGCTTGCATGATAGCTTCTGCACAAGAAAGTGTGGTGGCATTGGATGTTATCACATCATCTACAAGGAGTATGTGTTTGCCTCGTATTAAATCAGGTCTAGTACACATGAATATTTTTTCGACGTTTTTCTTGCGGTCAAAATGAGACATCCGAGTCTGACTTCTATTGTTTACGATACGAATGACGACATTAGTAAATATAGGAATCTTTGTGACTGTATTTATCCCTTTGGCTATGTATTCGCTTTGGTTGTAACCGCGCTGCCATTTTCTAAATCTATGGAGGGGTATGGGGACAATGGCATCTATACCTTTGAAAAAATCTGATGAGGCATTTATCTCATCTGCCATCAATTTGCCAAGATACTCTCCTATAGCATGATTTTTGCGATATTTTAAATCATGGACTGCATCCTTGAAACCTTCTTTGTAAAAGATAAAGGCACTGGCTTGTTCAATAGGGATTTTGCCCCAGTACATCTTCTCCATCACATTTTCTTTTTCGGTGTGAAAGTTGGTGCGTGGCAAATCCATAAAACACTTGATGCATAAGTGTTGTTCTGACTCTGAAAGTACCTCGTCACACACTGCACAATAACGAGGAAATAGCAGGTCTAGAAGACGATTACATTGTAACCTTAAACCAGAAAACATATTTTCACTTCCTTTTCTTGTTTCCTTTTTTCTTCTTTGTAGCTGGTTTGTGCTTTGGCTTTTTGCTTGGCTTATTCGTGATATGAGCCGGATGCGGAGCAGGGGAGTCTTCCTTCTCTTGGGTAAGTTTGCGAACAAATTCGTAGTCGAGTTGTTTGCGGAAGAGGTTGGCAGCTGCTACTTTGATGCGGATAGGATCGCCCAGAGTGAAACGGTGATGGGTCTGACGACCAATGAGGGTGTAGGTGCTCTCGTCGTAGTCGAAACCTTCGTTGCCGAGGTTGCGAACAGATATAAGTCCTTCGCATTTGTTGTCATCTACCTCAGCATAGATGCCAAATTCACTGACTCCACTGATGTGAGCATCAAATTCCTCTCCGAGTTTGTCGGACATAAATTCTACCTGCTTATACTTTATGCTGGCACGCTCAGCCTGTGCAGCAAGCTGTTCCATGTCGGAACTATGGGTGCAGAGTTCTTCGTAGTACTTCTGATTCACATTCTTCTGCGGGTCGTCCTCGTAGAGGGTGAGCAGACGATGAACCATAAGGTCGGGATAACGACGGATAGGACTCGTGAAGTGAGTGTAATAGTCGAATGCTAAGCCGTAATGACCTATGTTATAGGTGGAGTAACGGGCTTTCTGCATGGCACGGAGAGATACACTCTCGATGAGGTTTTCCCAGCGCTCGCCCTTGACACTCTTCAAGAGGCTGTTGAGACTTTGAGCTACGGCAACCTTATTGCCCTGGGTGATGAGGACATGACCAAGACGACTCGCCATGACTGCGAGGTTCTCCAGTTTGGTGGGGTCGGGCAGGTCGTGAATACGATAAGGCAGTACCTTGGCTTTCGTACCCTTCGGCACCTTGCCGATGCTCTCTGCTACCCTGCGATTGGCAAGGAGCATGAATTCCTCGACGAGTTTGTTGGCATCCTTTGCCCGTTTGAAATAAACACTAAGAGGTTTGCCTTTCTCATCTATCTCGAACCGTACTTCTTCGCGGTCGAAGTTGATGGCACCAGCCTTGAAGCGTTCTTCGCGCAGACGTTTTGCAAAGCGGTTGAGGGTAATCAGTTCCTGTGCGAAGGTCTCGGCATCGGGTTGTACTGTGCCGTCGCTGCAAAGACACTGACCATCTGCATTAACGGTCACTTCCTGAGCAACAATGGGTTCAGTGCGCTTTATCTCACCCTTGCGGATTGCCTCACACTCAGTGGCTTCGCCATGCGCCTCGAGGACTGCCTGCACCTCTTCGTAGGTGAAGCGGCGACGGCTCTTGATGACGGTGTGGCGGATGCGGCTATCGAGGACTACTGCGTTCTCGTTCATGTCGAAGATGACAGAGAAGGTGAGTTTCTCTTCGTTAGGACGGAGGGAACAGATGCCGTTGCAGAGTCGTTCGGGCAACATAGGTATGGTGCGGTCAACAAGGTAGATGCTGGTGGCACGCTTGAGGGCTTCCTCGTCGATGATGCCATCCTTCACCACGTAATGACTTACGTCGGCTATGTGCACTCCGATTTCCCATACCTTGGAATTGTCGGACTGGCTATATTTCTTTGATACATCGCGAATGGAGATAGCATCGTCGAAGTCCTTGGCATCACGAGGGTCGATGGTCATAGTGAGCACATCGCGGAAGTCCTCGCGTTTGGCTATCTCGGCAGGGGTGATGCCTGCGTCGAGCAGTTCGGCAGCCTCTTCCACTTCCTTCGGATAACTGTAGGGGAGTCCGAATTCGGCAAGGATGGCATGCATCTCGGTTTCGTTGTCGCCTTCCTTTCCCAGTACCTGCACAACCTCTCCGATGGGGTTGCGGGAGTGCTCAGGCCATTCCACTACCTTCACGACTACCTTGTCGCCATTGACACCACCATTGAGCATCCGTTGCGGAATGAGTATGTCCTGCGGCAGTATGTCGGTAGGGTGGATGAGGAAGGCTGTGTCGTGCTGAATCTGCAAGGTGCCCACGAAGGGTTTTTCGGAGCGCTGCAGTATCTCCACCACCTGTCCGTGCATTTTATTGCTGCCACGACGCTTGGCATACATGCTCACACGCACGCGATCGCCCGGAAGGGCATGCATGGTGTCTTCGTCGTAGATGGCTATGCCTATGCCGTCGTCGGTATCTACGAAATTTCTGCCACCACTGGTACGGTTGAAAGTACCCTCAGCTGTGTGGGATACTTTCTCTATGTAGTAGTCGTCGTGGTCGTCCTGCATAATCGTGCCGTCATCGACGAGTGCGTTGAGTACATCGACGCACATCATGCGAACGGGATGAGCTGAGTATTTCAGTTCCTGGAATATGCGTTTCATCGAGTACTTGAACCCTGCATTCTGTTCCAAGAGGTCGAGTACCTGCTGGGTCAGTTCCCGTTTGTTTATGTTTGATTTTGTCAGTCCTTTCTTCATGGAGTTAGGAGTTGAATTAAACAATAATTTTCAATAATTTGACAATAATTTTTTTCAAGAATTAGAGAATTATGGGCTCAATTATTTGTAATTATTTGTAATTATTGTTGGAAGAATAAAGCCTGAAGGGCTTTCATCCAATAATTTAAAATAATTGATTATTGTTATTGGTTTTCGTTTTCGTTACCAAATCTTTACGCGTTTGTCGGATGGTACGAAGAGGGGGTCGTCGGCTTTGATACCAAAGGCGTCGTACCAGGAGTCGATGAGGGGCAGTGCGCCGTTTACTCGCCACTCACCCAGGGAGTGTGGATCCATAGTGGTGCGACGACGGATTTCAGCTTCTGTGATGTTCTGTGCCCATACTCCTGCATAGGCGAGGAAGAACCGCTGTTCGGGGGTGAATCCCTCTTTCACTTCGAGCGGTTTTGTCTTCATGGCATTCTTCAGAGCTGCATAGGCGAATTTGAGTCCGCCATGGTCGCCGAGGTTTTCTCCGCAACAGAGGTCGCCATTGCCATTGAGGTCGGGCAGCACCTTAATAGCTGAGAAGAAGTCTTTTATCACTTGTGCTCTCTGCTTATACTGTTCTGCATCTTTGGGTGTCCACCAGTCGCGGAAGTTACCGTCTTTGTCGAACTGGCGACCCTGGTCGTCGAAACCGTGGGACATCTCATGACCGATGACTACTCCGATGGCTCCGTAGTTGAAGGCATCGTCTGCCTGCATGTCGAAGAACGGATACTGGAGTATGCCGGCTGGGAAACAGATTTCGTTGGTGGTCGGGTTGTAGTATGCGTTGACGGTCTGAGGAGTCATGTGCCACTCGGTAGGGTCAACAGGTTTTTTCCATTTGCGTGCTACATAGTCGTTGTGTGACCAGATGTGTATCTGTTTCATGTTTTCGTAGAGCGACTTCTTCGGGTCTATGTCGAGGGCTGAGTAGTCGCGCCACTTATCAGGATAGCCCACCTTGACGGTGAAGGCATCGAGTTTTTCGTGAGCAGCACGTTTGGTTTCCTGACTCATCCAGTCCTGTGCATCGATGCGTTCGCCCAGTGCCTGTTGCAGGTTGCGAATCATCTCCAGCATTCGTTCTTTGTTTGCCGCAGGGAAGTACTTCTCTACATAGAGCTGACCCACTGCTTCGCCAAGGATGCCGTTGACGGACGATACGGAGCGCTGCCAACGCGGTTTGGGTTCTTTGGCTCCTGTCATCTTCCTGCCGTAGAAGTCGAACACCTCTGCATATACTTCGTCGCCCAGCACCTCTTCCCATCCCGAACAGAGAAGTTAAGCCCGGGCACGCCGATGGTACTGCACCGCAATGCGGGAGAGTAGGTCGCCGCCTTCTTAATGAGAGAGCCCTCTGTACAATATCGTACGGAGGGCTCTTGATTTGTTTATAAGACTCCTTGTTCTTGTGCTATAATTTGTCTTATTTCAGAATTTTGTGTTTCGTTTGTTTTATTAATTTTATAGATGCATAGGCATATCTTTTTGAATAATTGTATATTATTATTTTTCTTTGTTTTTTAGTAATTTTTTCTTCTAAATTCTTGTACAAATTGTATAATAATTCTATCTTTGTAGCGCAAAAAGTTTCCCAAAACGGGAAACTTTTTGTGAACAACGATGGAAAAAGTTTTCCGTTTTTGCCAACAATTTAGAATATTAATTTTATTAAAATATTAAATATCAATACTCTATGGAAATTAAAAACTTTACTATTACCAAGAGAGATGGTTCAAAAGATTGTTTTTCTCTTGATAAAATCATGAATGCTATTGTTAAGGCGTTTGAAAGTGTCGGTCAGCCAGCTGACCTTGGTGTAATCTCTAAAATCATTAGTCATTTAGAGATGAGGGATGATATTAAGGTTGAGGATATTCAGAACCAGGTCGAAGAGGCTTTGATGCGTGAAGGTTATTATAAGGTTGCGAAATCTTTCATGCTTTATCGTCAGCAGCATAGTGAGGATCGTGAAACTTTAGCAAAGTTACAATTCCTTTCAGAGTATTGTGATTCAGTTAATGCGGCTACTGGATCTAAGTATGATGCTAATGCAAATGTAGAGCACAAGAATATTGCTACATTGATTGGAGAGTTGCCAAAGTCTAACTTTATCCGATTGAACCGTCGTTTGCTTACTGACCGTATTAAGAAAATGTATGGAAAGGAGTTGGCAAATGAATATATTGATAAACTGACTCATCATTTCATTTATAAGAACGACGAAACCAGCCTTGCTAACTATTGTGCTTCTATCACGATGTATCCTTGGCTTATCGGTGGTACTACTAGTATTGGTGGAAACTCTACAGCTCCAACTAATCTGAAATCTTTCTGCGGCGGCTTTGTAAACATGGTGTTTATGGTTTCAAGTATGTTGAGCGGTGCTTGTGCTACTCCTGAGTTCCTTATGTACATGAACTACTTCATTGGTAAGGAGTATGGCCTTGACTATTGGAAGCGTCCTAACGATCAGGCAGACCTTAGTTTGAAGAAACGTACTATTGACAAGGTAATCACGGATTATTTTGAGCAGATTGTTTATTCCCTCAATCAGCCAACAGGTGCCCGTAACTATCAGGCCGTATTCTGGAATATTGCATACTACGACCGTTTCTATTTTGAGAGTATATTTGGTGAGTTCTATTTCCCTGACGGCTCAAGACCTGACTGGGAGGGATTGTCATGGTTGCAGAAGCGTTTCATGAAGTGGTTCAATAAGGAACGTACTAAGACTCTGCTCACATTCCCTGTTGAGACAATGGCACTGCTTACTGATGAAAATGGTGAATGTCGTGATAAAGAGTGGGGTGACTTCACTGCTGAAATGTACTCTGAAGGCCATTCATTCTTTACATATATGAGTGATAATGCGGACTCATTGTCATCTTGCTGCCGTCTGCGCAATGAGATTACTGACAATGGTTTCAGTTATACTCTTGGTGCTGGAGGTGTATCAACTGGTTCGAAGAGTGTGCTCACTATCAATTTGAATCGCTGTATCCAGTATGCCGTAAATCATGATATGGACTACATGGAATACCTGGGTTCTGTTATCGACCTCTGTCATAAGGTTCAGATGGCTTACAATGAGAATCTGAAGGAGCTTCAGGAGCATGGTATGTTGCCATTGTTCGATGCAGGTTATATAAATATCGGTCGCCAGTATCTTACAATCGGTATCAACGGTTTGGTTGAAGCAGCTGAATTCATGGGTCTGAAGATTACTCCTAACGAAGACTATAAGAAGTTTGTACAGGGTGTGCTTGGACTTATTGAGAAGTATAACAAGCAGTATCGTACTAAGGATGTTATGTTCAACTGTGAAATGATACCGGCTGAGAACGTTGGTGTAAAACATGCGAAGTGGGATCGTGAGGACGGTTACTTTGTTCCACGCGATTGTTATAACTCATACTTCTATGTTGTAGAGGATGATTCTCTCACCATTATTGATAAGTTTAAGCTTCACGGAGCTCCATATATTGAGCACTTGACAGGTGGTTCGGCTCTTCACATGAACTTGGAGGAGCATCTGAGTAAGCAGCAGTATGCAAAACTTCTTAAGGTTGCTGCACAGGAAGGTTGCAACTACTTTACATTCAACATTCCGAATACGGTATGTAACGACTGCGGACATATCGACAAGCGCTATTTGAAGGAGTGTCCTCACTGCCACTCAAAGAATGTGGACTACATGACTCGTATTATTGGTTATCTGAAGCGCGTAAGCAACTTCTCACAACCACGTCAGCAGGAGGCTTCACGTCGTTACTACGCATCTGCGAAGGTATAGGATGCTGAAGTATGTCAATACGGGAGTCGTTTTTCAGGAGGTTCCCGATGAAGTGACGCTTGCAATCAACCTGTCCAACTGTCCGTGCCATTGTCCTGGTTGCCACAGCCACTATCTGTGGGAGGACATCGGACTGCCGCTCGATACATCTGCAATAGATGCTTTTGTGGAGAAATATGGTAAAGACATCACCTGCATTGCTTTTATGGGCGGCGACAATGATCCTCGTGGAGTAAATCGTTTGGCACAATACATCCACGAAGAACACCCAGCTTACAAGGTGGCATGGTATAGTGGCCGATTGCGCATTCCGTCCTTTGTAAACAAGACCGATTTTGACTATATAAAGGTGGGTCCTTACATCCGGCACTTGGGTCCGCTTGGTAAGAAAACCACTAATCAGCGGATGTATAGAAAAACAGAGACCGGAGAGTTTGAAGATATTACCTATCGCTTCTGGAAGAAGTGATTTGAGAAAGGAGATGAGTGTCGATTGGCTCTCATATCTTTTTTGTGAAAAATCTTTGGAAATAAAATAAATGTTGTAATTTTGCGAGCGAAACAGAAAAGACATTAAAAACACTATGGCAAATGTAGCAACAGCCCCCACGGGAGGGCAAATTCTGGTGAACATAGAGAATATCTCAATGCTCCGTGATATCAAGAAAGCCATTAGCATGGTCCGCGGTGTCACAAAGGTTACCGTACCGCGTACTAATAAACGATTATCGTCTTACGAGCGTTCCCTTCGCGATCTTGACGAAGGACGCGTATATGAATACGATAGTCTGGACGACCTTATCAAAGAGATAGAAGGATGAGCACGAAGTACAAATTGCGCATCACAGGTGAGTGCAAGCAGAACATGAAGCTATGTAAGCGACGCGGTCTGCCTATGGATGAGTTGTGGACTGTTGTAGGTAAATTGCTCAACGGCGAGCAACTCGAAGAAAAATACCAGGCTCATGTTCTGTCAGGCAACCGCAAAGGTCAGTGGGAGTGTCACATCCAGCCTGACTGGCTGCTCATTTGGGAGATACACAATCAGGAACTTGTCCTTGTGCTATTAAATACCGGCACACATTCCGACCTGTTTGGAAAGAAATACAAAAAATAACCTTATGCAAAATACAACTAAGAAAATTACCCCCCCCATAAGTTTGAGCTGAAACTGACAGAAAGAGCGCTGCGGCGCACTACGATATAACTATGGCACGTTCCGATTCCCTGTGTGGAGTCGGGGCGTGCTTTTTATTTTTATAACAAATTAGATATACTCGCAAAAAAAATCATGAAGAGAAAAAAGTATGAGAAGCCATCCCTGGAGGAGGTAGAGTTAAGACAACAGACCTCTCTACTGCAGAACAGCGTTACTGATAGTGTGAATGCTACAATGGATGGAACGTTTGAAGAGGTGGACATCTGATGCCCCGCAGCGATTCGAGTATTAACAACAAAAACAGAAGAAGAGCAATGAATACAAAGAATATTTTCAAGGCTGTGGCAATGGTCATGCTGATGCCAGCCGTGCTGCTGACTACCTCTTGCGGCAAGGGAGACGATGCTGTAACCAATTCTGAGAAACCTGCAAATACTGAGGCTGCCATCAATAAGGGCTATGCTCTGCCTGTAACCGTTAATGTAACCCGCCAGGGCGACGGCACCCGCGCTACGTATAACGAATCTACCAAAAAGCTCGAATTCAGCACAGGTGACAAACTGTTTGTGATAGGTTCGGCGAGCGAAGCAGGCCAGTTTGCCGGCACGCTGGATTATGTACCTGCTACCGGAAACTTCAGTGGCACCATCTATACCAAGAATCCGTATTCCGGCACTGCTGATGCTCTGTTTACAGCAGCTTCTGCAGGAGAGAATCTCACCGCCACCCTGCTGCCTAATAACTACGAGAGCACGGGCTTTTTATCTATTTACAACAACAGTACTACAGATATAGCTTATGACGATAGACTAACAGTTTCTGGTTCGAAAGCTTTTGTTGCCTCAGAGACTGCAAAGGCAACAGGCGTAGAGCAGCTTAGTTGGGAGCAAGCATCTACTTACAGCAGTGGCTTTGCCCTGAGCCCCGGAAATGCCATTCTCAACTTCACCATCACCGGCCTGGAGGCTGGTGCTAAAGAAGTGTCATTACAGATATCTGAATTTGCTTATACTGTATTTGGAAGCGTGACTCCCAATGCTTCGGGCACTGCAACCTTTGCTATAGGCGCAGTAAATGGTAGAGACTTGAAGGACTGCACCCTGACGGTGGACGGCAATGCTATTACTCTCGTCAGCGAGAGCAAGCCGCTCGAGGCCGGCAAGATTTACAATATCACGCGGACGGTTGCTCCCAGCGTTCCCGAGGGTGCCATCAATGGTAAGTTCACCGTGGCAAGCGGCAAGCAGGTTTATTTCTCCAAGGGCAACCTGCAGTATGATGCCAACGCCGCCACAAAATGGTACTTCGCTGAGCATCAGTACGACTATATCGGCTCTGCCACCGGTTATCCTATGGACCTGTTCACATGGGGTAACATAGCAAATCCAGCGTATGATGGAACTGATTATTACACTGGAAACTCCGACTTGAGCGGCACTTACGACTGGGGCAGCAATATTGGCGAAGGCTGGTACACACTTAGCAAGGATGAGTGGGTGTACCTGTTTCAGACCCGCACCAATGCCGCCAGCAAATACGGCTATGCCACGGTGGCTGATAAGTATGGCATCATCATCCTGCCCGACGAGTTCACCGATCCTAACAATAATGGTGGCTCAGGTGCTTTCGTTGGTTCTTCCACCACCAGTTGGTCTGCCAACATATATAGTGCAGAGAACTGGTCTTACATGGAGTCTGCTGGTGCGGTGTTCCTGCCTGCTGCCGGCTATCGCAGCGGAGATTCGGTGTACGATGCCGGCACGTACAGCTACTACTGGTCTTCTACGGCCTTCGACGAGAACATCGCTTACGACGTGAACTTCAATTCGGACGGCTTGAACGCACACGACGGCGACGGTCGCTGCTGCGGGCACAGTGTCCGCTTGGTTCGCGATGTAAAGTAGAAATTTATTATTCCCCTCACCCCCGCACTGCGGCGGAAAGCTTCGGTGCGGGGGCGGGGATTCAAAGAACAAAAGGATGCCACTTCACCACTGAAGTGATGCTCCCAAGGTCGTTGGCATGACCACTCGCGGCTCGAGTGATGCCCCCAAAGACATTTTCTGACCACTCGGTCTGCCGAGTGACCGAAAAATTCTCTAATTCTAGATAAAAACGAAAGGAAGTTGACATTTGGTTGTCAACTTCCTTTTTTCGGTTTGTCTGCTGCGGGCGAGGGCGCTTAGTCTTTTCCCATCAGAAAGGAGTACATCATGCCGTTCTCGAGTTCTTGTGCGATTTCGTCGCCGCAGAATGTAGAGACGATGTCGTAGCCCAGTTGGAGGGCGGCAGCGGGACCTTTTCCGGTGAAGAACTGTCCGTCGTGTTCTGTCAGGTTGCCGGTGTATGTGGCGCCGGTGAGGAATTTTTCAAAACCCGGGTAGCAGGTGACTTTCTTGCCTTTCAGTATGCCGAGATTGCCATATACCATCGGGGCGGCACAGATGGCGGCAAGTGGTTTGCCTGCGTGGAAATGGGCAAGGATGATGTCTTGCAGTTTCTTGCAGTCGTTCAGATGTTGCGCTCCGGGCATACCGCCGGGCAGGAACAGCATGTCGGCGTTTTCGTAGTTGTTGTCGGCAAGCATGGAGTCTGCCTTCATCTGTACGCCGTGGGAACTTTCAACCATCTGACTGGGCATGATGCTGACTGTTTTTACTGGCAGCCCTGCTCGTCTGCAAACGTCGATTACGCCAAGAGCCTCTACGTCTTCAAAGCCGTTGGCAAGGAATGTGTAAATCATAATATTAATCAGTTTTTTGTTTGTTTTTGGGATTTTTGCCTTACATTTGCAAATGTAAGAAATAAATACAGAAAAATATGGCAAAGAAATTAAAATTTGCACTTTTTGGAAATGTTTATCAGGAACGCAAGTCGGCTGTGGTACAAAAGTTCTTTGCGGTAGCGGAGAAGTACGAGGCTTCGATCGCCATGCCTAAGCAGTTCTACAGTTTTCTGAAGGATGGCGTGAAAATAGATGTGCCTCAGTGCGAACTGATTGACGGTGATGACTTTTCGGCCGACTTCGCAGTATGTCTTGGCGGCGACGGAACCTTCCTCGATGTTGCCAGTCGCGTGGCTGACAAGCAGATTCCTATCATCGGTTTCAATACGGGCCGGCTGGGTTTTCTTGCCAGTTATCAGCCTTCGCGCATTGAGAATGCCATTGCTGACATTTACAACGGCAATTATAATATAGAGGCCCACAGTGTCTTGCAGCTCTTCTGCGACGACCTTGAACTGCAGGGCTATCCTTTTGCGCTGAACGAAATTGCCATCCTGAAGCATGATATTTCTTCGATGATTACCATTCATACGGATATTGATGATGAACACCTGACTACCTATCAGGCGGACGGACTCATCGTGAGCACGCCTACCGGCAGTACGGCTTATTCGCTCAGTGTCGGCGGACCGATTATCGTGCCGCAGTCCGACACTATCTGTCTCACTCCCGTAGCTCCTCACTCGCTCAACATGCGGCCAATCGTCCTGTGTGACGACGCAGAAATAGAACTTCGTGTCGAGAGCCGTTCGGGCAATTTCCTTATTTCGCTCGACGGACGCAGTCAGAGTTATCGCGACAATGTTCACCTGCGCATCCGAAAAGCTCCTTATTCTGTGAATGTTGTAACGCAACCAGGACATAATTTCTTCTCCACACTCCGCAAGAAGATGATGTGGGGAGCCGATCGTAGAGGATGAAGATAAATAAGACAAAATATTCGTGGAGTGCTATCCTTGCATGGTTGTGGCGTCATCATAAAGGCTGCCGCATACAAGCCATTTGCAACGCCCTGATTGGTCTGACCATGGTCGCGTTGGGTCTGCTTGGCGTCGATACACTTCGAAAACTGACCGACATAGCTTCCGGCGCTCGCGAAGGCAGTATCGTGTGGATGTCTGTTCTGCTGGCACTTGTTTTCCTTTCGGAGATGCTGCTCCACATCCTATCTACATGGATTGAGGCCGTGCTTGGAGTGCGTGCTCAGAATCAGATGCAGCAGTTCTTCTTCCGTCATCTGCTGAAAGGGCAGTGGAGCGGTGTTGAGAAGTACCATAGCGGCGACGTGCTCAACCGTCTTTTTACCGACGTAAGCGACATTGTCGGGCTGATGACTGAGGTGGTGCCTTCGACGCTAATCGTTGTGGTTCAGTTCTTCGCCTCGCTTGTTTATCTCTACATGATGGACAGCACCCTTGCCCTTATCCTCGTGATTGTTTCTCCGGCGTTCCTGCTCCTCTCGCGCTTCTATTTCTTTCATATGCGCCGCATCGTTCGCCATATCAAAGACTCCAACTCGGCTATCCAGTCGATTATTCAGGAGAGCATTATCCATAAGATGGTTATAAAGACTCTTGAACGCACTGACACGATGATGGAACGTCTGGAAAACCGGCAGTCGCTCCTGCGTCATCAGGTAAAACAGCGTGCCAAGTTTGCCATTCTCACAAAAACACTTGTGAATATCGGTTTTACCTCTGCCTATCTTATCGGTCTCGTATGGGGACTTTTCCAGTTGCAGAGCGGCATCATTACAGTCGGTGTGCTGATAGCCTTTACGCAACTCATCAACCGCATTCAGCGTCCGATGCTCCAAATGGCACGCATCCTGCCTGTGTTTGTCAATTCGCTTGCCAGTTCCGAACGACTTATGGAACTGGAGGAACTGCCGCTCGAACCGGCCGACGAACCCGTATCCCTGCAGGGTGGAGTAGGACTGCGTTTCGATGATGTCTCTTTCCGTTACCAGCCTTCGAGCGGGCGCAGCGGCCGTATGGTTCTCAGCCATTTCTCCCACGATTTCCAGCCGGGCAGTTTTACGGCTATCTTAGGAGAAACCGGAGCTGGCAAAACGACTCTTATCCGCCTGATGCTTTCGCTTATAAACCCTGTGGAAGGACAGGCGCTGATTTATAACGATGAAAACACACATCCGCTTTCACCTTCTACACGCTGCAACTTCTCTTATATCCCTCAGGGCAACACACTCTTCTCCGGTACTATCCGTGAAAACCTCCTTCTCGGCTATCCTTCTGCTACCGACGAACAAATGGAGCATGCCCTGCAGATTGCTATGGCAGACTTCGTATTTGAAATGCCAAACGGACTCAGTACCGTCTGTAGCGAACATGGAGGCGGACTCAGCGAGGGACAGGCTCAGCGTATTGCCATCGCCCGTGCCCTCTTGCGACCATGCCGTATTCTCTTGCTCGACGAAGCTACATCAGCCCTCGACGAAGACACAGAGCGCGACCTTCTGCAAAATCTGAAGGCACACTATCGCAACGGAACAATAATATTCGTAACGCATCGTCAGACTGTAGTCGATTATACAACTGACACGATTCGACTCGAACGTATAACAGGATAGAAAACATGACACGAGCTCGAATAAAAAACATATTTTTCATCCTTGGAATCGTGGCAGTAGTGATAATGCTGCTTACGTTCGAGGTGAGTTTTGTCGAGTTGTGGCACTACATCTGTCATGCAGGTTATTGGCTTGTCGCCATTTTTGCCTTGTGGGGCATTCTTTACCTGATGAATGCCTGGGCGTGGCAAGTCATAATACGCGGCAGCGGTCCCTGTCCTGTCAGTTTCCTTTATCTGCTCCGCCTTACCGTTTCCGGTTTTGCACTAAACTACACGACTCCCATCGGACTCCTCGGGGGCGAGCCGTATAAGGTTCTTGAAATGACCCCGCACATAGGTGTGCAGCGAGCCACCTCTTCCGTTGTACTCTTTGCCATGATGCACGTCTTTGCACATTTCTGTTTCTGGTCGTCAAGTATATTGCTATACCTTCTGCTGGCACTGTTTGGCATTCTGCCCATGAATGTCGGAACGGCTCTCGTGCTCTTTTTCATGACAGTATTCTGCAGCCTTGGCATATACCTTTTCAGTCGTGGCTATCGCTACGGACTGGTACGCCGCCTTTTCATCATAATCAGTTATATCCCCGGTTTGCGAGGGTGGGGCAGACGTATGCTGAAAGAACACCATGACGACTTCGTACGCATCGACCGTCAGATTGCAGAACTTCACCGTCAGGAACGTTTCACATTCTACAAGAGTCTTCTCATCGAATACGTAGGAAGAGTTTGTCAGAGTTTTGAAATTCTGTTCATGCTCCTTCTGTTCGATCATAGTGGCAATTTCCTGCTTCTGTTCTCCTATTCATTTCTGATTCTCAGTTTCACCTCCCTTTTTGCCAACCTCCTGGGATTCCTTCCCCTCCAGCTTGGCGGACGAGAAGGTGGTTTTGCTATATCCGTTTCAGCCCTTGGCATGACAAGTGCCCTCGGTATGTTCATATCCATAATATGCAGAGTACGTGAACTCTTCTGGGCCATTATCGGACTGGCACTGATGAAGTATCGTCCCCATAACTCCCCCCCGTATCGTCCCCATAACTCCTTTTAACTCCCCATAACTTCCCATAACTCCCCTTAACTCAAAATATATTCAATGACAAACCATTTACAACTTCGTGATACAAGCTTCGTTGATCTCATGCAGCGTCGTATCTTCAATGTCCTTATCATTGCAAATCCATACGACGCATTCATGCTTGAGGATGATGGCCGTGTAGATGAAAAAATCTTCGATGAATACGCTAAGTTAGGTCTGCGTTACCCACCTCGTTTCTTCCGTGCTTCTACTCAGGACGATGTGGTTCGCTATTTGAAACAATATGATTTCAACCTCATTATATGTATGCCAGGTACAGACAATAATGATGTGTTCGATATAGCCCGTGATGTAAAATCGCAATTGCCTTCCATACCTATAGTGGTGCTTACCCCATTTTCTCATGGTATCACAAAACGTATGGAGAACGAAGACCTCAGTGCCTTTGAATATGTATTCTGCTGGTTAGGAAATACAGACCTGCTGCTTTCCATCATCAAACTGATTGAGGATAAGATGAATCTTGAACACGACCTTGCCTCCGGTGTGCAGATGATATTGCTCGTTGAAGACAGCATCCGTTTCTATTCTTCTATCCTTACCAACCTGTATAAGTTTGTCCTGCAGCAGAGTCTGCTTTTTGCTACTGAAGCCCTCAACTCCCAACTCGAGATGCTTCGTATGCGCGGTCGTCCTAAGATTGTGCTTGCCCGCAGTTATGAAGAGGCTTGGTTGCTCTATAGCCGTTATAGCGATAATGTATTGGGAGTTATCAGTGATTGCCGCTTCCCGCTTGCAGCAGGGTCGAAAGAGAAAGATGAACTTGCAGGCTACAAACTGCTTCAAGCCATCCGTGGGGTGGATAACTACGTGCCTCTGGTACTCAATTCCAGTGAACCGGAACGCAAGGTGTATGCCGACATGTGTCGTGCCGCTTTTATCGACAAAAACTCAAAAAAACTCGATCACGACTTGAAGACAGCCCTTTATAAGCACTTCGGTTTTGGCGATTTTATTTTCCGTGACCCTAAGACTATGAAGGAAGTCGTTCGAGTCCATAATCTGAGGGAACTCCACGAGAATATTTTCAAGATACCTTCGGAATCTCTCCGTTATCACCTCATGCGCAACAACGTGTCGCGTTGGCTTTCATCGCGTGCTCTCTTCCCGATTTCTGAATTTCTGAAGAAAATCACCTGGGATAAAATCAACGACGTAGATACTCACCGTCAGTACATATTCGATGCCATAGTTACCTATCGTCGAATGAAGAATCAAGGTGTGGTAGCCGTCTTCCATCGCGACCGTTACGACTCCTATAGCCAATTTGCCCGCATCGGTGAGGGCTCTCTTGGAGGTAAAGGACGTGGTCTTGCCTTTCTGGATAATATCATCAAGCGCCGTACGGACTTGAATGAATATGAGAAAATGAAGGTGCTCATACCAAAGACTGTCGTTCTCTGTACTGATATCTTCGACCAATTCATGGATTCCAACAGCCTGTACGAGGTGGCTCTCTCGGATATACCCGACGAACAGATTCTTCAGTATTTCCTTCATGCGCGATTACCCGAGGAACTGGCAGACGACCTGATGTCTTTCTTCGATGTGGTTCATGCTCCTCTTGCCATCCGTTCGTCATCACTGCTCGAGGATAGTCACTATCAGCCGTTCGCGGGTATCTATTCTACCTATATGATACCTTTTGTCGAAGATAAATACATGCGGCTGGAAATGCTTTCGAACGCAATCAAGAGTGTATATGCCTCAGTGTTCTATCGTGCTTCGAAAGACTACATGACAGCAACTTCCAATGTCATCGACCAGGAAAAGATGGCTATCATCCTTCAAGAGGTGGTAGGTCAGCATTATCCTTCGGGCTTTTATCCTGCTATCTCCGGTGTGGCACGTTCTATCAACTACTACCCGATTGGCGATGAAAAGGCTGAGGAGGGTATTGTAAACCTTGCACTTGGTCTGGGAAAATACATCGTCGATGGCGGACTCAGTCTTCGTGTTTGTCCTGCCCATCCGGATAAGGTTCTTCAGATGAGCGAACAGGATTTGGCACTTCGTGAAACCCAAACTAAATTCTACGCTCTCGAACGCAACGAACAGGCATCTGCCAATTTTCAGGTTGACGATGCGTTCAATCTGAAAACAGTAACAGTCCGTGATGCCGAGGCAGACGGCTCGCTGCAGTGGATAGTATCTACTTTCGACCCTTATGACCAAACTATCTACGACGGATTCTATGAAGGTAAAAACCGTAAGATAATCAGTTTTGCAGGTGTCCTCCAGCATGGAGTTATCCCTCTGCCGGAAATCCTTCGCAAGATACTTAAATACGGTCAGGAAGAAATGGCTCGACCAGTTGAGGTAGAATTTGCTGTGAATCTGAATGCTGATAAGACTGCCGAATTCTACCTGCTTCAGATTCGTCCTATGGTTGACAATACCATGCAACTCGATGAGGACATCACCCTCATTCCGGATTCCGACTGTCTTGTGCGCAGCCATAATGCAATCGGTCATGGTATTATTTCAGACGTGTACGATGTGGTCTATGTCAAGACGAAAAACTTCTCTGCTGCCGACACTCAGCAGATTGCAGACGAGATAGAACATATCAACCGCACATTCCTTGACGAAGGCGACAAACATTATCTGCTGATAGGTCCAGGTCGTTGGGGCTCATCCGATCCGTGGCTTGGAATACCGGTGAAATGGCCACATATCTCTGCTGCTAAGGTTATCGTTGAGGCAGGATTACCTAATTTCCATGTTGATCCGTCACAAGGTACTCACTTCTTCCAGAATCTTACCAGCTTTGGTGTGGGTTATCTCACAGTAAACGATTTCATCGGAGATGGAATATATCGTCAAGATTATTTTGATTCACTTCCGGCTGTAGCAGAAACCACACATGTGCGCCATGTAAGGGTTCCAAACCCTCTTACCATCAAGATAGATGGTATGCATAAAGAAGCCGTAGTGGTTACTCCTCATCAGTAACATAGTACGATTCACCTTCGACTTTTTGCTCTTCTATAGACTTCTCTATACCCTCCATAAATCCACTGAAGGGAATGAACGCTTTGAACTGTGCTGCCCGTTTATACCTTGGCATTCGGGGCTTGCGAGTCGGTTCGTGGTGTGGTAAATCGATTATGTCCGAATAATCTTCACTTAAATAATTCATTATTTTATCTTTTGTAGGAAATCAATTTCAACAATACGTAGTTCGCCCTTCACCTTCTCGCTACCTGGAGTTTTGTAAAGATCCAGTTCCGTTGCCGGACCGCCCGCCAGTTCTGTTACCTGTCCGAAGGCATCTTTATCCGTAGCACTGCCTGTCTGACGTATGGTATAAGTCTTTGCCTTCACTGGTTTGTCGATGAACAGACTGATATATCCCAGTGACTTGTCTGTATTTCCCTTCCATACCACCTGATTGTCTGCAAGCACCTCTATGGGGTAGGATCGTTGACGCCATCCTGTGAGTTTTATGCTGATTTCATCGATGGTTGCAGCCTCTGCAAGTTGGTAAGTAATCCAAGCGGTTGACAGTTTTCCGTCGTTCCTCCACTCAGACAGTTCGTTATCGTCCCACGACTGCTTTGCCTCGTTCTCATTTGCTCCTGCTGTAGCCGATGAAATGGCGATAGTACGCAGTTTGTCGGTATATGAAGCAGTAGCAGGGGTTTCTCCTCTCAGCAGACTGCCTTGTAGGTGGTCTGATGCCAGATAGCGCGACATGCCGGCACTGATTTGTTCCTTGTCTGCTGTGGTTGTCCATTCTATGTTTGCAGAAGGCATACCTGCAGCATTGGCTGTGAGACGGATCTTGCCTGGAGTGGTAGTAGAACGAACCAATACTCGACTCACTCCGGCTTCTACAGGAAGGGTAGTGGCAAGGATGTAATTGTCGCCGTCAGGACTCTTTCCTATGCCTCCGCGCCATTCACCCTGACCTTCAAGAGACCAATGTATGAAGCGGTTGTCAACCGGACAGCGCTGTCCGTCCTTATCTACCACTTCTACCTGTATGAGTGCCACGTCGCTGCCGTCAGCTCTCATGCCTCCGTCAGGATTCTGCATCAGGGTCAGTTGCAGATGATCTGCTCGTCCAGCTGTCTTATGACTTGCTTCTGACTCTACAGTCTTTCCGTCTGCAGCATAACTGATTGCCTTCACCTCTCCTGGCTGGTAATGCACCTTCTTAAAGGTGTGCAGGAAAGTGTATTGTGGTTCTGTACTCTTGCCCACCGACTTTCCGTTGACGAAGAGTTCTACTATTGGCGATGTAGAAACTACATACACATCTTTTACTACTCCTGAAGGGTAGTTCCAGTGACCGATGATATGACTGCCTTTGTGCTGCACATCCACCCATGAATTCCACATCACCTGATTGGCATAAAACGCATCTTTCTCTATTCGCATAGCATCAACCACACCGCTCGTGCGGAAATTCATCTCACTGCGCCCGTGAGTATTTGTGTCGGAGAAAATGATTTTCACACCACCCGAACTGACTCGCTTTCCCATACCCGGACGCACTACATAATAGTCATTCCATCGGCGAATCTGTTCTATGGTCAGTTGGTCTTGGTTCTGGTTGTAGATGTCTGCCGGAGCATTGCGATAATATGGACCAGCTCCTTGTTTGTGGTAAGGATAAGAATAGTCGTCCCAGTACATTCTGTACCCCTCGTCGCGACAGTATTCCATTGCCCACATAGGGTGCTTGCCCGATTTGTTTATGTAGAGCATCTCACCTCCATATTCTGCTTCGTTAATGTCGAGCATCTCGCGTGAACCGATAGCACGTCCTCCGTGAGGGTCATATTGGTTTCTGATAGCGATGAGTTCCTTCATGTGTTCACGTGAAATACTCTCGTTTCCTCCCTCATAGAAGAGGATAGAAGGATTATTGCGGTTATAGATGATTGCATCGCGCATCAGTTCTGTGCGCTGACTCCAGTGGCGACCTGTTACGTCCTTCTCAGCATCGCCCGCAGGCATAGCTTGGATAAGTCCCACACGGTCGCAACTCTCTATATCCAGCTTCGACGGAGTCACATGCATCCAGCGCACCAGGTTTCCTCCGGAACGAACCATCAGGTCGTTGCTGTAGTCTGCCAACCAGGCAGGTATGTCGATACCTATGCCCGGCCATTCGTTCGAAGTGCGCTGAGCATATCCGTGCATCATGATGCATCTGTCGTTCAACCAGATAAGTCCGTTGCCAAACTCCGTCTTGCGGAATCCTGTATGGGTAGTCACTGTGTCGCCCTTCTTACCACCTACCACGAGACTTGTCTTTACAGTATATAGATAACCATAGCCCCACGACCAGAAATGAATGCCTGAGAGACGTTTCGAGGCAGAGAGTATGGTTGTGTCGCCGGCTGCAATCAACTTCGACTTGCCGCTGAATTGGGCGATTTTCTTGCCGTCACGATCGATGACTTCGACTTCCAGACTTACCTTCTGGGCACTGTTTGTAGAATTGATTACCTGTGCCTCCGCATTGGCTGTCACCTTCTTTCCTTTTATGTCGTAGTTGCTACCATAAATATAAGTACCAATGGTTCCGAGGTTTGAATAGAGTGGAAGAGTCTGATACACAGCATCAGTGACGTGTAGGTTCACGTTCTTTGGCAGACCGCCCATATTCATATTGAAATTCTTATTGTTCCACTGGAAACTCGTTGGTGCCAGTTTGTTGTTTGGCAGGTTATTGCCGTCCTTGCTCTCCGTAGCACCTTTCTCTACGAGCAACGGACTGCCGTCGGCATTCTTCTCCTTATATGCCCAGTCATTATCTGTAAGCACCTCCAATCGGTTTTCCTTACCGAATTTGAGGTATGGAGTCAGGTCGAAACCGAAAGCCATCACACCGTTCTGGTGAATACCCAGACGCTTGCCGTTCAGCCATACCTCAGCACTCTGGCGGGCACCTTCAAACTCTATGAAGACGTGTTTTCCTTCCCATTCCATCGGAGCTGTAAACACCTTAGTATATCTGCAGGTGTCGTCAGGTATATCAGCATTATTTACCCGATAAGCCCAATCTTCGTTCCATGCACGAGGCAGGGTGACAGTCTGAGTCTTGCCGGCATTCTCCAGTGCCTCAGCAGGGTAGTGGATTTGCCAGTCACCGTTGAAATTGAGTTTCTGACGCTGAGCTATGACTGTCGTGCAACAGAACGTAAAAACAGCACACAGGGAGAGAATAATCTTTTGTTTCATGTCTTTATAGTGATAAGTTATTTATTTACGAAAGTTTTTGTTCCATTTACAATATAAATGCCACTCTTTGTGATACTGCTAAGACGATGCCCGCTAATATCGAATAAAACGTCATCAGTTGTGAGTTCATCGGCATTTATTTGATTGATGGCTGTTGGGTCTGTCACTACTCTGATAATACCACTGGATATATCGGTTGTGTCCCATTTGTAACCTGCCATTGGAATAGCTGGCTGGATAGTCACATCGCCGTTTATGGTTATATTGCCTGAACAATCGATAAATTTGATGTCTGTGTCAGGCAGATAATTATAATTGTTGTTCAACTGAGACATTAGGATGATAGGTGAAGTGAGTGTGACATTACCCGTCACCTTGAACACATCGCTATTGGTTTTGCTAACTGTAGAACGTGTGCGTACTCGTAAGTAGCTGCCTTCGTTCATTGTCAGGTTACCTGTTACAGTGATGTTGCTCACAGTTGTCGAAGTGGTCTTGCCAGCAGCCATTGTGCCTCCTGAACGTACAACGACGCTCTTTACTTGTCCGCTACCGCCAAGCAGTCCTCCGTTCTGAATAGTTATTGTACCATTTGTAATCGGTTTGGAAGTATTCTTAGCTTCTATTTCTCCTTCATAAATATTGATTCCGCCTTCCGAAGAACCTGTTAATGTGAGTATTCCAGTGCCGTACTTGTTTATTGTGGCAGCACTGTTGAATAGTCCGGCATAGGTAGTGTTAGTATTCAGATATCCCACATTCCAAGTGCCGGTAGCAAGTGTGCAGTCTGTTGCCGATGCTGTCAGAGCTCCAATCTTGTGAGTCATGTTAGTTTGGGTCGAACTCTGACTGTTATATCCGGCAGTATAAACACCTGCTCCCAGTGTCAGAGAACCCTTTGAGAGTTGGAGGGCTGACGTAATATGGAATTCACCCGAAGTGATGTTCAGTGTGCCTGAGAAGTTTGAAAGATTTGAATAGAAATCGCCTCTTACGTACGGGAAACTGATAGCCAAAGTACCTTCGCCCAGAAGCGAACCGCCCATCTTACAGCGCTGACCTCCACTGACGGTGAGAGTCTTTCCTTTGTCTATGGTAATGGCATTCGTGATGTCTGGCACAGTCGATGTGGAGTTGACATTGAAGATTCGCAGTGTGCTATTTCCTGTTACATGGATTGGAGAACCTGCCTTGCCGATTGTAGCGTTCCATGCTCCCTGCGATATTGTACCTGCTGCCAGAATGGTCTCCTTATAACTGTTTGCTCCTCCGTAGTTCAGGTTAAGTTGTCCGCTGCCTTTCTTCAGCAGAGTGCCGTTAGTGCCCTTTACTGCGGATTGCAGTGTGAGTGTTCCTGTAGGAATATTGATTGTAGCAGTGTCTGTCAGATTGAAAGAACGGTTTGTAGCAGCATTCGTGTGGTTTACTGTCAGCGTACCTTTGCCGATGCTTACAACTGTTCCTGCACCAAGACAACAAGGAGTACCACCATTCTCCAGATTGGTCACAGTGACAGTTCCTGCATTGATGATGGTTTTGCCGGTGTAATTGCTTTTTGCAGTCCGCAGGTTGATTGTGCCCTTGCTGCTTATGAGCAAGTCGCCTTCACCGCTGAAACCGCCTTCGCCACTGAAAGTGTATGTATCTTTATCGTTCGTGAATTCCACTCCGTTGGTAACCATAAGGTCTGAAATGATGATGCTTTTCTGTTCTGCTCCGTCAGGGAAGACAACCTTATCCCCTGCGACGAAAGTTGTCGGTTCACCATTCAGCATGAAGTTAGCTGTTTGGTAGTCCCAAACATTGCTTTCAGCTCCTGTCCAGGTTACACCCTCTGCAGGTTCACGAGTGCCACGAACTACCAGTTGGAGTTTTCCGTCCTCTGTTTCTATTGCGTAGTTCAGACCGACCAAACCGCGAACAAGAATCTTGGCAGGATCAGCAGTGAGCGTTCCTGTACATTCCATCAGTGTGTATGTACCCTCTGCAGGCACACTTTCTGATAGGACAAACGATATGGTATTGGTCTTTTTCAGTGTGAGGTCGCCATTTACCTTGATTTTATCGTTGTTTTCACCATCAGCTGTTTTCAGATTGATTTCTACGAAAACATCGCCTGTAAGTGTCAGGTCTCCGTTGAAAGTGAAAGTGCCGAATGGCTCTGCTTGAGTTCCTGGCGACAGACGACAACCCTCATAGTTGAGTCCTCCTTCAAAAGCCGCTGTGCCGTTGAGTGTTATATTTCCTGCCAGAGTACCCTTTGCTCTCAGAGCGAGTGGGGCAGAGATAGTGCCGTTTACTACGAGTGTTCCTTCGCTGATGATAAGTGAATCAGTCGATGTTATGTCACCGTTTATAGTTGTAGTACCAAGTAACGACTTGAAAATCTTTCCTCCTGCAATATTTCCGTTGAGAGTATAGTCGTGCTGCAGTGGATTGATGAAGTAAGTAGCTGACGGACGCACTTCCGAACTGATAGTGATGTCGTTGCTGTTATTTCCGCTTACATCGAAAATAACACTCTTGCCGTCAGCAAATGCCTGTGCTTGCTTCTGGTCATAAGTGGTAAACGACGATACTCCCTGTGCCCAGTTGCCCGATTTATAACGAAGGTCTGTTTGCATCACAGGAGGAAGCGGAGGCATAGGCATACCTACACCGAGATAGAAACTCGTGTTCGGATGCTGATAATATCCGCGTGTTGTGCAGTCCAGTCGGTAATGAGGATCTTGCTGTAGACAATAAATGCTATAATTGGTTGGAATGGCAGTAGTGTAACCTACCAGTCCTGTGCTGGAACCGTCGTTCTGCACAGCAAGTATAACCTCCTCGCGCCAGTCGCCTATGATGTCTCCCATAAACGCAGGACGAGTACCTGTTGCTGCATGGGCTCCCCAAAATGACTCTTGCGAAAACTCAATCAGTCTGCCCTTTCCGCGTACTGTGGTTACCATAAGGTTGGTTCCGTAATTGCTGCCACCAGGAGAACTGAGTTCTTCGCGCAGCAAATCCTCGTTCCACCACACACCCTCAAACATAGTCTTTATTCCCCACTGACTGCGAGTCTCGCCTGTGGGTTCTCCTTTGCCATTATATATGTAGTCGTCCGTAAAACTATACAGTTCATACCCCTTGTGGTTCGGGTCTATATCCATGCAGGCGCCACGACCTACATCATACACACTTGGCAGATACCACTCCTTGAGTCTCTCTCCATTGGATGGGTCATAGATAAGTTGTCCGAGCAGTGCACTTTGCTGGATGGCATAGCACTCCATTCCTGGACGGTCAGGATTTATGTCGCTTAGAATCCATCGGTCACCATGTCCGATACCGGGACTGTGGAAAGTGCCCTTCAGCGGATTCACACTATAACCGCCTTGCACCATCTCGTCAAATCCGTCACCATCTACGTCTGCTACGCGCAACTGGTGGAACTCAGCAGGCCAGGGACGCTTGTCGTTACGGCTCCAAGTGGCACTATGGTGCCAGTTCGAAGCTGTTCCGTCAGTCCATGTATAATCCCATGAGAAAACATAATTGTGGTGAGTCTTGCCGGTATCTCTGTCCAGACACTCCATCACAAGCGAAGGATGTATGCCGTCAAGATAACAGATAGAGAAGTGACCTTCGAGTACTGCATAACTAAAACTCATATACTTGCTTCTGCCCGTGCGACTCCATGTGTCGGAACCGTCATGCACAGTTGAGTAATCCAGTTCGTTACAGTCGATTTCTTCGCCGGTTTCACCGTTGATTACGGAAATATAGAATGGTGGTAGCTTGGTCGATTCATTACTGTAATTAACGATTCCATCGCCATCTGTGTCGGGCGAACTGCTGCCGTTTGCATACTTTCCCCAAGTGTTGTTTGCCTTGTCCCAGAAACGGGTGCCGTCGGAACTGCGAATCATCACTTCGCACTTTCCGTCGCAGTTTATATCGTAGGCAACGACCATATCATTCTGTCCTCCACAGATATTGATATTAGGACCGATATCCACAGTCCAGAGCAAAGTGCCGTCCAACTTATATCCTTGAATCTTATGACTGGTAGTCAGGTCAACAGCCCCGCCATCACCGTCTGGATCTACCTCTCCAGCTCCTGCGTAAAGTCGGTCCACTACAATGGCATCGAATTCTCCGTCGCCATTCAGATCCATTGGCCAGACAAACTTAGTGCGGTAGTTATTCCGTTCCAAGACAGTATTGTCGAAATCGAACTGAAACCACACATTCGGCCAAGGATGAGTAGTATAGAGGAATGGTGCACTCTTCTCGCCCTCAGTTCCGTTGATTACGGCACTTACAGCATATTCAGTGTTGGCAGATAAAGCTGTAGGAGCATAATTAGTCTTCGACAGATTCGAAGCAATGCGAGTCCACGAACTTCCGTTTTTCTGTCGGCTATATACATTATATCGGGTATCTTCCGGTTCCTGTGCCAGTTTTCGCCATGAAATCAGTTTCCCTTGTTCGCCAAAACGAGTTGATGAATTATAAGTACGATCCACAGCTACCACACCACGACCCAGTGGTTGCTGAATACGTTGTGCCTGCATCTGCGTTGAAATCAGGGCTGGCACCAAAAGAAGTAAAGTCAGAAAATGCTTTTTCATAGTCTTCGATACGTTTGTTAATTATTACTTTGTTGCAAAGTTATTAAATAAACCAAAGCTATAACAGCAAAATTGTAACAATATATGCAGAAATCGTACCATCTTTATTTTTGACTTTTCACATTTCACTAAAAATTGCACACTATGATGATTTTGTTTGTTCAGATTAGTGTCTTTTTTTCTGTTCATTAATGAAATCGATCCAATTCATTAATGATTACGATGAAATTCATTAATGAACGGTTTTTGAGAGGCTGAATTAAAAATTGCACACTGGGCTGAGGGAAGAGGGCTGAAGGATGAGGTAAGAGGGAAGATGTAAGATGTAAGATGGCTGAGGGAAGATGTAAGATGGCTGGGGGAAGAGGGCGTTTTTTGAACTTTTTTATATTCTAATGCACTTGTTCGTGCAAAATCAGTGCAAGAAGCGCGGGAGATTAAAAAAGATGCCAGAGGAATAGTAATCAAAAAAAATAATTGTATCTTTGCGAGCATAAATAATCTTATGCTATGAATGATAGAATATTAAGGCATAAAATTTTGTTGCTTTTGTGTTTTATATGTTGCCCAATATGTTTATGGTCGGCAAAATATTCTGTGTTTAAATCGGTGGGTGTGGTTAAGATTCTTAGGAATAACACATGGACGAGTGTGAAGGGCAGAATGTCTGTGACACTGAAGGATAAGTTCCAGTTGGAAGAAACTGCGAAGTTGGGCATTGTTGACGAAGAGAGCAATAGGATTTATTATACGACAAAGGCGGGTAACCAGAATCTGGCACAGATAATAAGTAATGCACGTAAGGAGTCGGATAGGTTGGTAAGCAATGTGAGCAAGCAAATCATGGAGTCGATGCAGGGGGCGGGTAAGCGTATGGCTTTTCTAGGAGGTGTGAACAGGGGAACGAAAGATTCGAATGGTGTGTTGGATTTCATTCATAGTAAGATTATCGAAGTGGTTCAAGCCGGTGCAAATAGGGAGGAGTATTTGACGGGTGACAGTATATCGTCAGTGCGTGTGTCCGACGGGTCGAGCTTCTGTTTTCAGATTCATAACAAATCAAATAAACCGCTGTTTGTCAATATAGTCAGGCTGCCGGCAACCCCATCGGAAAAGTTAGTGCTTTGTTTGGATATAGGTTATACCATAAACGAACCATATCTGATGGTTGGTGCGGAAAGCAGTCTGTTGCTGTCCGACTATCAGTTTGTTTCCGACTCGGTGCCACACACATATATGCTGATTGCGAGTGAGAAGGCGTTCGATTGTCAGGCTCTGAAACTCCTGTTGAAAAAGAGTGAGACTGACTGCACTGAACCCGCTGATTCTACCGTTTATTTCTATCTGTTTAAATAAGGGGAACGTATGGATTTGATGAATAAAAAAACATTTAGGAAGTTGGTGCTAAACCTCGTTGGTGTCGGAATACTGGCATGCCTTCTTTCCTTTTTGGACGACAATGACATGTCTTCACTGTCTTTCTTCAGTTCGACAGAGAAGGAGATTGATTTTCAGAGTTCTGATTTCTACAATATGGTTGCTGACTCCAGAGCAGAATGTGTGTTGGATGACAGGGTGGTGATTGTGCCGATTGATGATTGTGATAGAATAGCAATACGCCAACTCATTGAGGATGTCGCCCTTTGTCAGCCTGCTGCCATCGGCTTGGATGTGTTTTTCCAATTTCCCATGGAGGGGGATTCGCTCTTGTTGCAGACATTGAGGAATACACCCAATATCGTTCTTTCAAGGGGCATAGATTATGATGAAGGGAACGAAGGGAGTGTGATGCCTGCGTACCTGTTGGACAGTTTGCCGGAGAGTCAGCGCGGAGTTGTGAATCTGAATGTGTTCCACAGATATAACGTTGTGCGCAGCTTTAAGCCGTATTATAAAACTGAAGGTGGCAGTGTTCCGAATTTCTCTGTGCAACTGGCAAAAGCAGCAGGGCGGGCGGATGTTGAGAACACGATGCGTGAGCATGTTCAAGACTCAGATGATGTGATTATCAACTATACATCCCGCGAGTTTGATGTGATTTCTCCGTCGCAGGTATTGGCTAGAGTAGAAGATATCAACGGCAAGATTGTTTTGATGGGTGCGTTGGAAGAGATGCAGGATACATACCGCACTCCTGTAGAAGAGGTTATGCCCGGTGTTATGATTCATGCTTATGCTTTGTCCACCATCTTACAAGACAATTATCAGACGACTATGCCTAAGTGGGGTATGAATGTGCTTAGCATATTACTGTGTGTGGTATTTGTGCTCGTGAAGATATGGCTCGACAATTACAGGGCGAACGATTTGCTGATGCGTATTTTCCAAATAGTGGTAATACTCCTGTTGATATATCTCGGCTCCTATTTTTTTGTGAAACATAATTTCATCCTGGAACTCTCGCAACCATTGCTAATTGTGGCGTTGGGACTCTTTGCCCTCGACGTGTGGAAGGGAGTGCTGGCTTTATTTGACATGGATGTATGAAGAACGTATTCCTGAAATTGTTGCTCATTGCTGCTGTTGTATGTGTGACTGACAACATACGTGCTACAAATGTACCTGAGATATACGAGTGTGACACACTCCTGTATAATGGCACGTTTGAGGCAATCGACATTTTTCGCCAGAACTTGGAGACTGCGTTTCAGACATCAGTAAGCAGGGGGGAAAACGAAGATGCTACATTGTATGCCCTAATGCTTGGCGAGACATATAAGGCGATGGGACTCTACAAGTCTGCTATGGATTATTCCCAAAACTCCGCCGACAGATTCTCCGTTCTGCTTCAGTCGGACACTTCAGCCGAGAATAAACTCAGATGGCGCTACCAGCGGGCAATGGCTCTCAGTAATGTTGCCAGTATGAGTAATAGGATAATGAGCAACCCGGAAGAAGTGACGGATTTGTACTTGACTGCAGCCCGGGAGATGAGCACATGGATGGATGAATTAATGAAATCTGATACTACACTTATTATTCAGAATGTACATTTACTACAATACATAGGTTTCCTGTTGCAATGCGACATCTGCCAATTGGGACTCCTTTCCCACGAATATTACAATGCCATTGAACTGACAGATAAAGCATTTGAAGATTTGAAAGCAGTCTATCCGCAGGATATGACAGCTCATCGGGAGTATGTGGAGTTGATGATTCTCAAGTCGAACATCTACTACAAAGCACAGGATTTCGAACAAGCCATTATATATGCTGACAAGGCTATGTCTGCCTGCGAGCAGATATATGGGAAAACCAATGTGCTGTATGCCGAGGCTTTATGTCTGAAAGGAAGTTGCTATATGGATATGAATGTGCTACAGGAAGCATACACGATGGGAATACTCAGTCAGTCGATTTATGAGACACTGGGATTTGTCTCGCACAATGGGTATGCCGATGCACTTGAATTGCAGGGTGTAGCATTGGTGAGTAACGGAGACGGCACCCCTGCAGCCCCCTTATTTGAAAAAGCACGTGAGGTGATAAATATAGCATGTGGCGAAGAGAGTTTCCATGCTTATCTTAACGAGTGTTTTTCTGTTTACCCTCTAATGATGCAGCAAAAGTATCAGGAGGCAGAAAAAAAGATGGAGGAGATTCTGTCGTACAAAGGGTTCTATGGTAATTTGTCGGGAGATCACTATTTAGATGCCCTTGCTTTTTACTATACTATCGAAGGCATTTTGGGACATACGGCAGAGGTAATAGAGTGGAACCAGAAGATTGAATCGGATATCAAACCACTGATAGACGGTGCTGCAGATGCCCCAAAGTTCCGCTTTTTTATAGAAAAGGGGCGGGCTTATCAGAGGTTGGAGAGGTATTCGGAAGCATGCGAGGCGTTCGATAAGGCGCAGGAGTTGGCACGCAAGATGGCTCATCAGAATTTTGCATTCCTGCCCGAACAACAGCGCACTTTTTTCTGGTTGCGCGACCAAAGCAGGTTTGAAAGCATACTCAGACAGAATATAACTCAGAAAAACGACGGAATGGGTGAGATGGGGGCGCTGTTGTATAATTCTTCTCTGTTTCAGAAAAGTCTGTTGTTGAATGCGGGAGTAAATATGGCACGAGTGATAGAAGAGAAGGGTCCGGCAGAGTTGAAGGAGAAGATGAATCGTTTGCGACTGATGATGCAGAGTGAATTGAAGACCTTGGAACAGAAAAATGCATGTAGGCAGTTGGAGATTGAGGTGCAAAATGAAACACGTAAATATGGCGATTTCATGGGCTATACCGACTACAAATGGGAAGATGTGCAGGCAGTATTAAAAGACGCTGACGTGGCTATAGAATTTGTATGTTCTGCTCCGCCTGAGGCAGCAGCATACTCTGCCGAGGTACTCCAGAAAGGTATGAAACGGCCCTATCACGTATTTTGCATAAGCGTGGGCAAAACGAAACAGATGAGGAGCTTACAGAAAACCTATGTAATGCCATAAAGCGGAAACTCATCAGGTTCATGCAAACTGGCTGTAATGTCTATTTCGCTCCCGCTGGCGAATTGTATAGGATCCCTTTCGAATACATGATGCTCGATAATGGAAAACGTTTTGACGAACTTTATAATATTTGCCGTCTGTCATCTACGCATGAGATTATCACTATGCAGGAGGATGCTGTGCCAAAGGGTGATATCGCACTCTTTGGTGGTCTGAATTACAACACTTCGGTCGAGGACATAGAGTTGCAGGCCTATGCCTATGATGGAGCACGAAGTATCACGGCAGGTGTGAGCGATGTGAGCACTGTACTATGGCCTTACCTGCCTGGCACGATGATTGAGGTGACGACTATTGCTCCGCTAATGCAACAGGCTTCTTACACGACGCATCTCTTCACACAGGATGAAGGAATAGAAGAAAGGTTCAAGGAACTGACGGAGTCGCAAACTCGTATCATACACATAGCTACACATGGCTACTTTATGAACACGAAAGGCGATGCAATGGAGAATTCAGGACTTGTCTTTGCTGGGGTAAATAATCTCAGGACAGAGAACAAATATGCAGAGAAGAACAATCTGAACGACGGCATACTGACCGCTGCCGAAATAGCGAATCTCAACCTGATAGGCACAAATCTTGTTGTTATGTCGGCATGTCAGACTGGACTCGGAAATATCTCGGGCGAGGGGGTCTTTGGATTGCAACGCGCTTTTAAGAAGGCAGGCGTGCAGTCGCTGTTGATGAGTCTGTGGGAGGTGGATGACGAGGCTACTTGTCTGCTGATGACTTCTTTCTACAAACATCTTACTCAAGGGTTCTCAAAACGCAGTGCGCTCAGAAAAGCACAGGAAGATGTACGTTCACATACGTTCGAACGTGATGGTAAACAATATAGTGGTAACGATCCGAAATATTGGGCAGCCTTTATTATAATCGATTAGTTTTCCTTAACCCTTAACCCTTAACCTCTAACCCTTAATGTAGTGGAGTCAACGGGTAGATGAGGTTTACGATGAATATGTTGGCAGCGAGGATGATGATGTTCATCAGCAGACCGATGCGCATGAAGTCGCTGAAGCGGTAGCCGCCAGGACCATATACCAGCATGTGGGTTGGTGATCCGATTGGTGTGGCGAAACTGCTGCTGACACTTATCATCAGAGCTACGAGGAATGGGAATGGGTCGTAGCCTAACTTCTCAGCACTTTCGTACATGATAGGGAAGAACATGGCTCCTGCTGCTGTGTTCGAGATGAATTCTGTGATGAAGGTGCCAACGAGGCAGACGGCTGTCATCACTACAAGTGGGTTGGTGCCACAGACGTCGAGTATGCCGTTTGCCAGATATTCTGCAAGTCCTGTCTTCTGAATGGCGGTTCCGAGGACTGCACTGCCGGCGAAGACCATAAGTATGTCCCAGTTGATGGCACGCATGGCTTGTTCCATATTGCAGCAACGACATAGGAGCATAGCACCTGCGGCAAGGAAGGCACACTGCAGCAATGGTATGATGCCGAGGGCTGAAAGAACTATCATAGCTAACATTATGAGTGTGGATATGATTGTGCCATATCCGAAGTTTGGTATGTCGTCAGAGTCGAAGAAGGTGAGAAGATGCGACAGGGTAGATGTTTCGGGCTTGAAGTGTTTCGGACAGATCATCAACAGAGTATCACCTGCTTGCAGAACTACTTCTCGTGGAGCTTCTTTGATACGTTCTCCGAGTCGGGAAACGGCAGCCAGTATTACATTGTGGTCTTTCTCGAATGATGTGCCACCTATTTTCTGACCTATCAGTTCGCTGCCGAAGTTGACGTATGCTGTAAGCAGTTTACTGTCTATGTCTTCTACTTCTTTCATCGAGAATATCTGGTGGTCGGCACTTACGAGATTGTGGTCCAGTGCTATTTCGATTATTTCGTCTATCTGTCCTGCGTACACCAGATGGTCGCCACCCATAATAGGTTCGTCTTCAGAGATGGGGGAGAGTACACCGTCAAAGTGGTACATCTTGATAAGGCTACCGCCATTGACATGGTATAAACCAGCCTCGCCCAGTGTCATACCGATATGTGGGTTGTCGGAAGGGACTTGCAATTCTACTGTGTATTCGCCTGTAGATTCGAATGCACTTTCAGGTGCCTTGCGGTCGGGTAAGAGACGGCGCATGGCTATAATTGACAAGATGCCGATAGCCAGGCAGAAGAGGCCTGGGATGGTTGTTGTCAGGATGTTCATCGCTACACCGGTGTTCTCTTCGTAGAGTCCGCTGATGATAAGGTTTGGCGGTGTGCCAATGAGTGTACAGACACCACCCATGCCTGAGGCATAACTCAGTGGAATAAGCAGTTTTGAAGGGGATATGCCGAGTTTCTTTGCCCACATCTTAACAACGTTTACGAAGAGTGCAACGACTGTGGTGTTGCTAAGAAATGAACTGAGAACGGCTACTGGCACCATCAGTCGGGTTACTGCTTTTGCATAACTGTCGGGTGAGCCAAGGAGGTTCTTTACGATCCATTGGAGCACTCCTGTATGTGTGAGTCCCGCAATGACGACGAACAATACTCCGACGGTGATAACGGATGTGCTGCTAAAACCTGCGAAGGCTTCTTTGGCATCGAGTACACCTGTGACAAAGAGCACGCCGATGGCTCCGAGAAATGCTATGTCGCTACGGCATTTTGTAGCCAGCAACACTGTGAATAGTCCCAGTACTGTTGCGATAGTAATCCAGGCATCCAAGCCAAATCCCAAGAACATTATTGATTCCACTGCTTTATTGTTTTTATAATGTATTCTTTTTTGTTTTTTTGAAAAAAAAACCTGCAAGACTAAGTCTGGCAGGTCCAATCTCTCTTCGAGGTATCCCTCGGAAAGTTGTTTTTCTGTTCGCTCTGAATTATTCAGCAACTACAGTAGTGTCAGCAGCTACAGTGTCAACAGCTACAGTGTCAACAGCAACTGTATCTACATCTGTAGAATCAGCAGCAACCTCAGTTGCAGCAGTGTTACCACCACAAGATGCGAAAGAAACAGCTACGATAGCAGCGAATGCGAATACCAACTTCTTCATAATTTTCTACTTTAAAATGTTAAACAATAAATTTGCTTTCTAAAACCGACGCAAAGGTACGACATTTTCAGTTAGGCGGTCGAGAAAAGTAGTTTTTTTTTCGCTTTTTATAAAAAAAAACGTTGTTTTAGGAAATTTAGGACAGACGCAAAGTGTTTTAGTGCCTGTTTTCGTACACATTTTTGAAAATTTCGTTAATCAATGTACATTAAGTCGGACATGATATCGTTCGAAATGAATAATCCCTGTCGGGAGAGTGTAAGAATGTTGTCTTTAAGAATGAGTGTACCTAGTGAGATGTGTTTTTGTGCCATACGCAAGCAGTAGTCTTTTCTTGCTTTGCCGAATGTCTGTTCTATGTCTTGCAGGCTTAGTCCGTTGCTGGTGCGCAGGGCTGTGAATACATGTTCATTGTATTTGTCTGTTTCGGTGAGCTGTTCTATCTCGAAAGGTATTTGACTCTTTTGTATTCCATCTATGTATGTTGGCAAGGATTCGCAGTTAAATTGTCGTGAGTGTATGTTGAACGAGTGTGCTCCCGCACCGATGCCGAGGTATGGTATGGATTTCCAGTAGCTGGAGTTGTGTTTGCTTTCGTAACCGGGTAGGGCGAAGTTTGAGATTTCGTAATGTTTGAATCCTGCCTGACTGGTTGCATCGAGTATGTATTCATACATTCTTCTTGAAAGGTTTTCATCACTTTCAGTTATAACCTTCTTTTTAAGCATCTGGGTGAGTTGGGTGCCTTCCTCGTATTGCAGGGAATAGATGGAGAGGTGTTGTATGCCGAGCGAGAGTGCACGGTCAACATCGGATCTCAGATCGTCGAGTGATTGTCCGGGTAGTCCGAACATGAGGTCGATGCTGATATTGTCGAATCCGGCGGCTTGTGCATCGCGCACAGCTTTTATAGCTTGCTCCGAATTATGACGACGTTGCAGGATAGATAATAGGTCGTTGTGGAATGTCTGAATGCCTATGCTGATGCGGTTTATGCCTAGAGAAAGAAGTTCGGAACACGAGGTGTGGGCTGATTCTTCGGATACGGGACATAGGTCGTCGGGATTGCATTCTATAGTGATTTCCTTCGCACGTACATTATATATAGTATTTATAGAGGAAAGAATTCGTGATATCTGTTTTGGAGTGAGAAGTGACGGTGTGCCTCCGCCAAAGTAGATGGTTTCTATAGGTTCGCCTTTCAGGTATTCCCTGCGAAGTTCCAGCTCTTTGCTGACTGCATCAACATAAGCATCTCGCATGGAGAGCGAGGTGGTTGAAAAGAAGTTGCAATATATGCAACGGCTTTTGCAGAATGGAATATGGATGTAGATGCAAGACAATTTGTAAAGTTTAAAGTTTAAAGTTGAGAGTTGAGAGTTGAAATTTTAGTATTGATGGTTGCAAAGGTAGCCAAAATATATTAAGAAAACAAAATGTGTTGTATAACATAAAAATAGTGGACCTATCGCGGTGGTTTTTGCGTAATTTTAGCGCCAAATTGCTAAATGTGGGTTTTTCTCCCTCACTGCAAGAATCTAATACTTAAAAACAATTATAATCATGAAGGTTTATCAGACGAATGAAATCAAAAACATTGCCTTGCTTGGCAATGATGGTGCTGGTAAGACGACCCTTACCGAAGCACTCCTGTATGAGGCTGGCATAATTAGCCGCCGCGGACGAATCACAGCAAAGAACACAGTGAGCGATTACTTCCCTGTTGAACAGGAGTATGGATATAGTGTGTTCTCAACTGTTTTCCATGTTGAGTGGAATGGAAAGAAGCTCAATATCATCGACTGTCCTGGTTCAGACGATTTCGTTGGCGCGGCAATGACAGCTCTTAATGTAACCGACACAGCACTGTTGCTCATAAACGGACAGTACGGGCCAGAAGTCGGAACACAGAATCACTTCCGTTATACAGAGAAGTTGGGTAAGCCAGTGATTTTCCTCGTTAACCAACTCGACTCAGATAAGTGTGATTTCAACCAGGTGGTAGAACAGTTGACAGATATTTATGGAAGTAAAGTCGTACCTGTTCAGTACCCATTGAATGAAGGACCTAACTTCAATTCTCTGATTGACGTGCTTCTTATGAAGAAGTATTCATGGAAGCCAGAAGGTGGTGCTCCAATCATCGAACCAATCCCAGAGGATCAGATGGAGAAGGCGATGGCAATGCATAAAGCTCTCGTTGAGGCTGCTGCTGAAAACGATGAAACCCTGATGGAGAAGTTCTTTGAATCGGACGAACTGACTGAAGACGAAATGCGTGAGGGTATTCGCAAGGGCCTTGCAGCACGTTCTATTTTCCCTGTATTCTGCGTGTGTGCAGTAAAGGATATGGGTGTGCGCCGTCTGATGGAATTCCTCGGAAACGTAGTTCCTTTCGTTGATGAAATGCCTTGTGTACACAATACTCGCGGTGAAGAAGTGAAGCCAGTTACTGACGGTCCTACTGCTTTGTATTTCTTCAAGACTGCAAACGAACCACATATTGGTGGTGTGCAATATTTTAAGGTAATGTCGGGTAAGGTTCGTGAAGGTGACGACCTTACAAATAGCGACCGCGGCAGTAAGGAACGTATGGCTCAGATATTTGCTTGTGCCGGAGCAAACCGTATTAAGGTTGACGAACTGGTAGCAGGTGATATCGGTTGTACTGTAAAACTGAAGGATGTGCGCACAGGTAATACCCTCGTAGGAAAAGACTGTGACCACAGATTCAATTTCGTTAAGTATCCAAATCCTAAATATATTCGTGCTGTCAAGGCAGAAAACGAGGCTGATACAGAAAAGATGGTAGCAGCTATTCAGCGTATGAGTCAGGAAGATCCTACATGGATTTTGGAACAGAGTAAGGAACTGAAGCAGACTCTTGTAAAGGGTCAGGGTGAGTTCCATCTGCGTACGTTGAAGTGGCGTATGGAGAACAACGAAAAGATTAAGATTGTATTTGAAGAACCAAAGATTCCATATCGCGAAACTATCACTAAGGCTGCACGTGCGGATTATCGTCATAAGAAGCAGTCGGGTGGTGCAGGACAGTTTGGTGAAGTTCACCTGATTGTAGAACCATACTACGACGGTATGCCTGATCCTACTTCTTATAAGTTCGGAAATCAAGAATTCAAGATTACCATGAAGGGTAAGGAAGAGATTGACTTGGAGTGGGGTGGAAAGGTAGTGTTTATCAACTCCGTTGTCGGTGGTGCTATCGATGCCCGTTTTATGCCTGCAATCCTTAAGGGTGTGATGAGTCGTATGGAACAGGGACCTCTGACTGGTTCGTATGCACGCGATGTACGCGTAATAGTATACGATGGAAAGATGCACCCAGTTGATTCAAATGAACTCTCATTCATGCTTGCTGGTCGCCATGCTTTCTCTGACGCGTTCAAGGCTGCTGGTCCAAAACTTCTGGAACCAATCTACGACGTAGAGGTATTCGTACCAAGCGATAAGATGGGTGATGTGATGAGTGACCTGCAAGGCCGTCGCGGTATGATTGTCGGTTCGGAATCAGAAGGAGGTTATGAGAAACTGATTGCTAAGGTTCCGTTGAAGAGCTTGAGCAATTATTCTACTGCTCTGTCAAGTATCACAGGCGGACGTGCCAGCTTCATCATGAAGTTTGCCAGCTACGAACTTGTGCCTACTGATATCCAGCAGAAACTCATGGCTGAGTTTGAGGCTTCGAATAAAGACGAAGAATAAGTCTATGAAAGTATTGGAATGGGAGCCACAAGGCGAGTTCTCGCTATCCCATTCTAATTTTTCTTTGAGAGAGGTTCATGTCCTATGAACCTCTCGTTTATTTAATAAAAAGCGAAGTTAAATCGCCGCTTTAGTTAATAAATGTATAAAAACTGCACATGATGGCATTTTGTTTAACATAAGTGGGTGATGATTTTAAATAATTAATGTTCCTTTGCATGGAAATCGAAAAAAACTTTCAACGGAACAATGAGAAAATCAGCAATTATATTTCTGTCGGTGGCGATGAGTATATCGTTTGTGTGTTTGCTGTTTTTGCAAGTTCACTACATCAAAGAGATTCTGGATATGCGTAAAATGCATTTCCGTGAGGGTGTGGAACGAAGCTTAAATCAAGTGGTGCATAAACTGGAAGTGGATGAAGCAAGCAAGTATTTGGAACAGGGACCTGAGGCGATGAGTGGTATTGCAACTGCTATTGACTCAATCACCGTAACGAACGACTCGTCTGTTATCCAACGTACACACCAGGTTGTTGCAAAGGATGGAAGCGTGTTTACTTCTTTGGAAACAACTGCTAAAACTTCGGTGTCGGAAAAATTCTTTACAAAAAGAAATCGTGCTGTCAGTACAGACCGTATCCGTTCGTTACAGGAGATTATGGCAAGACGCTATAGTTATGAGAAAACACTGGTGGATGAGGTTATCTACAGCATTCTATATACAGCACATGATCGTCCACTGGGTGAGAGAATAGACTTTAAGCAGTTAGACCAGTACTTGAAGACAGAACTAAGCAATAATGGAATACAGTTGAAGTACCACTATGTAGTCGAAACAGGTGATAAGAGTATTGTTTATCGTTGTTCTGACTATGAGGAAGAAGGAAATGATCAGGCATTCAATGTAGAACTTTTTCCCAACGACCCTATAAATAGGGCTGGCACACTGATTGTTCACTTTCCGGCTCTGAGTAACGTGGCATTCCGCTCATTCTGGTTTGTTATTCCGTCTATCATCTTCACTCTGGTGCTTTTAGGAACGTTTATTGTTACTTTGGTACTTATCTTCCGACAGAAGAAACTGACAGAGTTGAAGAATGACTTTATAAATAATATGACACATGAGTTTAAGACTCCAATCAGTTCTATATCGTTAGCAGCTCAGATGTTGGGAGACGAGAGTGTAAAGAAAACACCTCAACTCATGGATCGTGTGACAAATACAATAAAGGACGAAACCAAACGACTCAGGATGCAGGTTGATAAAGTGTTGCAGTTGTCCATGTATGAGAACCAAAGCGCGAACTTGCGTATGCAGGATATAGATGTGAATGAGCTGGTGTCGGGTGTGGTTCATACGTTCACTTTGAAGGTTGAGAAAAATGGAGGAAAGATTATTTCCCAATTGGAGGCAGAGAATCCGTTGATATATGTTGATGATATGCACTTTACTAATGTGGTGTTCAACCTGATGGATAATGCTATCAAGTATCGCCGGAGTGATGTGGAGTTGGAATTGAAGGTCAAGACCTGGAATGAAGCCAATAAGGTATGTCTTTCTATTCAAGACAATGGTGTTGGTATTGCAAAACAGGACCTGAAACGCATCTTCGAACGATTCTATCGTGTGCATACAGGAAATCTGCATGATGTGAAGGGATTCGGACTGGGATTGGCTTATGTCAAAAAGATAGTTGAAGACCATAAAGGTCAGATTACTGCAGAGAGCGAGATGGGTATAGGTACTACATTTATAATAAAACTTCCGCTTAGTAAAGGGGAATAAAATAGAGAAACAAAAAACAATTACTAACAATAAAAAACGGTACAATTATGATTGAAGAAAAAAATGAAGACGTTAGCATCCTCTTGTGCGAGGACGACGAAAACTTGGGTATGTTACTTCGTGAATACCTCGAAGCAAAGGGCTATAAAGCAGATCTTTGCGTAGATGGCGAAGAGGGTTATAATGCATTCTTGGCAAAGAAGCATGACTTGTGCATCCTTGACGTGATGATGCCAAAGATGGACGGTTTTACTTTGGCAAGCCGCATTCATGACATCAATCCAGATACTCCATTCATGTTCCTTACTGCAAAGAACCTGAAGGATGATATCCGTGAGGGATTTGAACTTGGCGCTGACGATTACATCACAAAGCCATTCTCAATGGAGGAAGTTGTGTTCCGTATTGAAGCTATCTTGCGTCGTGTACGTGGAAAGAAGAACAGTGACCAGATTGTTCATCAGATTGGTAAATTCACTTTCGACACTCAGAAGCAAGTGTTGGCAATCGGTGACAAGCAGACCAAACTTACTACTAAGGAAGCTGAGTTGCTGACTTTGTTGAGCAATAAGGCAAATGAACTGTTGCAGCGTGACTATGCTTTGAAGACTATCTGGATTGATGACAACTACTTCAATGCACGTTCTATGGATGTGTACATCACAAAACTGCGTAAGCACTTAAGCGATGACCCACATGTAGAAATCCTGAACGTTCATGGTAAGGGTTATAAACTCGTTATCACTGAAGATTAATCATGCAGACAAAATGAAAGTGGAGCACTTCGATTTGAGGTGCTCCACTTTTTCTTTTTTTCTTTATTGCTTAATATACTCGCTTGTTGATAACTATGTGGCAGATGAGGCCGACGATGATAATTACCAAACTGCCGATAGTGTACCAGTTCTGGTCTGCCAAGTCAGCCATGAAAGGTAATACGGTTGTGAGCACAAGCAATACTGCTCCGATAATGATTAGGATTAGTCCGAGATTTTTCATTGTATTATGTATTTATAGTTGAATTCCATGCATATGGTCTTGCAAAGGAACATATTTTTTGATAAATGGAGAAATAAAAAGCCAATAAAATGAGAAAACATCCAATATTTTTTACTTTTCGTTTTCAGAAATTCAAAAAATTCGTACCTTTGCCCCGCTTTTTGCGGTTTAGTCTGCATGAAGTAGAGATAATTAATAAAATATTAACAACTTATTTATTGATCAAATGAATCAATACGAAACCGTTTTCATCTTAACTCCCGTTTTATCTGAGGCTCAGGTAAAGGAAGCGGCAGACAAGTACAAGGATTATCTTGTTCAGAATGGAGCAGAGATAATCAACGAAGAGAATTGGGGTATGAAGAAGTTGGCATACTCAATTCAGAAGAAATCTTCGGGCTTCTATCTTATGATAGAATATAAGGCAGAGCCAACAGTGATTGCAAAGTATGAGTTGCAGATGCGTCGCGATGAGCGCGTACTCCGCTACCTCACAGTAAAGAACGAAAAGTACGCTGCAGCATATGCTGAAAAGCGTCGTAACAAGAAGGAGGCATAATATGGCAACTGCAAATACATCGGAAATTCGTTACCTTAACGCTCCTGTAATTGACGTTAAGAAGAAGAAGTACTGCCGTTTCAAGAAGAGCGGAATCAAGTACATCGACTACAAAGATCCAGAGTTCCTGAAGAAGTTCCTCAACGAACAGGGTAAAATTCTTCCACGCCGCATCACTGGTACATCTCTGAAGTATCAGCGTCGTGTAGCACAGGCAGTTAAGCGTGCTCGTCACCTTGCTCTCCTGCCATACGTAACAGACTTGTTGAAATAATAAAAAGGAGGAAAGAACAGTATGAAAATCATTCTTAAGAAAGACGTTCTTGGCTTAGGCTATAAGGACGAAGTCCTCACGGTAAAGGACGGATATGGTCGCAACTACCTTCTTCCTCAAGGCTATGCAGTAATAGCTACTGAGAAAGCCCTCAAGCAACTCAACGAGGAATTGAAGCAGCGTGCAAACAAAATTGCTAAGATCAAGGCTGATGCTGAAGCAACTGCTGCTAAGTATCAGGGTGTATCTATCCAGATCAAGGCAAAGGTGTCTGAAGGTCGCAACATCTATGGTTCTGTAGGACCAAAGGAAATTGCAGACGCTTTGGCAGCTCAGGGTTTGGAGACAAATCCAAAGATTATTACTATGAAGTCAGCTAAGGCTCTTGGTAACTACGAAGCTACAGTACACTTCCACAGAGAAATTTCTGTTGTGATTCCTGTAGAAGTAGTTTCTTCAGAACCATTGAAGAAGGCTCCAAAGGCAGCTCCTGCTCCTGCAGTAGAAGCAGCTCCTGCAGAGGAAACAGCTCCAGCAGAAGAAGTAGCAGAATAATTCTTTTTTTAATATTAGCGAGGCGATTGTTCATCAAGTGGACAATCGCTTTTTTTGTTTATTTATAATATGTTATTTTAGTTTTTCTCGTAGAATTGCAATAATCTCGTTTCTCTTCGTTATCTTTGCAGAGAATAAAAACTTTCATGAAGAAACAGGAACGATATGATGCAATAGTTGAGTATTTCAGTCATGCAATGCCTGATGTGGATACGGAGTTGGAATATGGCAGCCCGTTTCAGTTACTTGTTGCTGTAATTCTGTCAGCACAATGTACGGATAAACGTGTAAACATGGTTACTCCAATGCTTTTCCGTGACTATTCTACTGCAGAGGAGATGGCGCTTGCGACCCCTGAGGTGATATATGAATATGTGAAGAGCGTCAGTTATCCAAACAGTAAGGCAAAACATCTCGTAGGTATGGCAAAGATGTTGGTAGGTGAGTTTGGCGGTGAAGTGCCTGATAATCTAGATGACCTGACTCGATTGCCTGGGGTAGGGAGAAAAACAGCCAATGTCATTCAGGCAGTTGTGTATGGAAAATCGGCTATGGCGGTTGATACCCATATATTCCGTGTCAGTCATCGGTTAGGATTGGTTTCGGACGATTGTACAACGCCTTATGCAGTTGAAAAAGAATTGACTAAACATATCCCAGCAGAAGTGATTCCTAAGGCTCATCATTGGCTTCTTTTGCATGGTCGTTACGTATGTCAGGCTCGTACTCCGAAATGTAGTAAATGTGACTTGACTTCGTTGTGTAAACATTTTAGAAGTGCTCAGTAAGAGTGAAAATGAAGTATGATAAAAGCATTGTTTTTTGATATAGACGGAACCCTTGTGTCATTTCGCACGCATAGGATACCACAAAGTACGCTTGATGCTGTGAGTGAAGCTCGTCGTAAGGGTATAAAGGTGTATATAGCTACGGGGCGTCCCCGTCCTTATGTTGACAATTTGGGGACTATGGAGCATGATGGAATAATAAGCGTGAATGGCGCCAGTTGTATAACGAGCGATGGTGTCGTGATAGCCAATAAATGTATTCCGCGTGAGGATGTGAAACGTATGATTGACTATGCCAACAAACATCAGTTGCCTGTAGCTGTAGCTGACGATGACTATTCATTTGCAGCATATGTAGATGACTCTTTTAGGGAGGTATATGAGCTGCTGGATTTGGCTATCCCCGAGATTCGTCCTATGGAAGATGCTTTAAAGATGGAGGTGAAGCAGTTCGTCGCATTCTTTCCAAAGGAGAAGGATGATGAAATCAAAGGAGAAGTGCTGACCCATTGCAATATATTTCGATGGCATCCTGCTTTTGCCGATTGTATTATTGATGATATGAGCAAGGCAACTGGGATTGATGCAGTTTGTGAATATTACGGTTTTACAGCAGCTGATGCTATGGCGTTTGGTGACGGAGGTAATGACATGGAAATGTTGCGCCATGTAGGTGTTGGAGTGGCTATGGGAAATGCGCGCGACGAAGTGAAGGCTTGTGCCGATTATGTTACTGATTCAGTAGATGAGGATGGTATCGTCAAGGCACTTCGACATTATGGAATCATTGATTAACCTTTTACTTTGATGCTATGAAAACAAAACTGATAGTTGATTCAAACGAGTTTGTACTTGAAGACCAACTTTCTCCTTCTCGTTCCATTATCATGGTTGGCAAAGAGTCTGAAGAGGCATATAATGTGATACCTACAGGTGAGCATTGGAATTTATTCCAATGTCAGTTGACACATTCAGAGCAGGGATGGTTGCTTCGCAATGGTCAGTGGCGCACGGAATGTCCTAAGGGAATCCGATCTCGTTTGCAACATGCCTGTCAGGTGTGTCGCGGTTGTTGTGTGAATGTACGAACGGCAAATCCTAAATATTCATGGCGTTTTCCCGTTTGTGCAACGTTGTTAAATGGTAAAATTGTACCAGAGGAGGGCATTGTGGTAAAGGATGGAGATATAATTACAATTGCTGATGGAAAAAGTGACTTTTTTATTTCAATTTGTTTTGCAATTTGATTTTATTTTCGTTTCTTCGCAGTCTGAATTCAAAATAAAAATCTAATACTAACTAATAAATTATAGAATCGTATGAAAAGAATCAGTTCTATGCTTGCTGCAATTTTAGTTGCTTCTGGATTGCAGGCACAGACGCACACCTTCGACATCAATACTTCTAAGATTGGTGGCGCAATTCCTAGTACAATGTATGGTATTTTCTTCGAGGACATTAACTATGCTGCTGATGGTGGTTTATATGGTGAACTCGTTAAGAACCGCTCATTCGAATTTCCTCAGCATTTCATGGGTTGGAAAGCCTTTGGAAAATTTGAGTTGAAGAACGACGGACCGTTCGACAAGAACCCACACTATGTTCGTCTTCGCGACGCAGGTCACTCTGATAAGTTTACGGGTCTGGAAAACGAAGGTTTCTTCGGAATCGGTTATCAGAAAGATGCAGAATACCGTTTCTCAGTATGGGCAAGAGTTCCAAATGGTGATGGCGATGTAACTATTCGAGTTATGCTGTGTAATCCAAACACTATGGGTGAACGTCAGCAATTCTCTGAAGAGAAGGTCGTTGTTTCCGGCAAGGACTGGAAGAAGTATGAAGTGGTTATTAAGTCGAATGCTACAGTTGACAAAGGAACACTTCGTCTTATGTTAACTCGCAAGTCAAAGACTGTTGACGTAGAACACATTTCTCTTTTCCCAGTCGATGTATATAAGGGTGATGAAAATGGTATGCGTAAGGATTTGGCAGAGGCTCTTGAGCAGTTGAAGCCAGGCGTATTCCGTTTCCCTGGCGGATGTATTGTAGAGGGTTGTGATCTTGCATCACGTTACCAGTGGAAGAATTCAGTAGGTCAGGTAGAAAACCGTCCTCTGAACGAGAACCGTTGGCACTATACATTCGATTATCGTTTCTTCCCTGATTATTATCAGAGCTACGGATTAGGATTCTATGAGTATTTCCGCTTGAGTGAGGAAATTGGTGCAGAACCACTGCCTGTATTGAGCGTTGGACTATCTTGTGAATTCCAGAATGGTTCTAAGCGTACAGATGCTCATGTGCCAGTTGACCAGCTACAGCCGTACATTGATGATGTACTTGACCTGATTGAATTTGCAAATGGTGATCCTGCAAAGAATAGTTGGGCTAAACTGCGTGCAGATATGGGTCACCCAGCACCATTCAATCTGAAGTATGTTGCTATTGGTAACGAACAGTGGGGCGATATATATATTGAGAACTTGAAACCATTCGTAGAGCAGGTTCGTAAGAAATATCCAAACATTAAGATTATTGGTACTTCTGGCCCTGACTCAGAAGGTAAGGCATTTGAACATCTATGGCCTGAAATGCGCAAGATGGGTGCAGACCTTGTAGATGAACACTTCTATCGCAATGAGTCTTGGTTCCTTGGTACTCCTGAAGCAAAGAAGCAATATGGTTCTGGTTGTGGTGCAAACCGCTATGACAATTATCCACGAGGAAAGAATGCTCCTAAGGTGTTTGCCGGCGAATATGCATGTCACGGAAGAGGTAAGAAGTGGAACCACTTCAATGCAGCTCTTATGGAGGCTGCTTTCATGACAGGTCTGGAGCGTAATGCAGATATCGTTGAAATGGCTACTTATGCACCGCTGTTTGCGCATGTTGATGGTTGGCAGTGGCGTCCAGATGCAATCTGGTACGACAACTTGCACTCATTCAATTCTTGTTCTTACTATGTTCAGCAATTGTATTCTCTGAATAAGGGTACAAACATGTTGAAACTGACTATGAACGGAAAGGCTGTAGCAGGCAACGAAGATCAGGACGGACTTTTTGCAAGTGCAGTATATGACAAGAACTCAAATGAAGTAATCGTTAAGGTTATCAATGCAGGTGATAAGGCTCAGCCAGTTACTCTTAATCTGAAGGGTATGAAGGGTGAGCATTCTGCTACACTTATCTCATTCCATAGTGATAAACTGACTGCAGAAAATACTATCGAAGAGCCAAAGAAGATTGTGCCACAGGAGAGCAGTATCACTGTAAGTGCACCATCATTCGAGACTTCCGTTCCTGCTCGTACATTCTACATCTACAAGATAAAGAAATAACATAAATCACACAATACTATGGCTAATACTAATTTCTTTGCTGTTGACCTTGGTGCTACCAGTGGACGTACCATTTTAGGGTCAATCGTTAACGGAAAATTGGAACAGCGTGAACTGACACGCTTTCCCAACACAATTATTCAGACAGGCGGACATTTCTTTTGGGATATCTATGCTCTTTACAATGAAATAATAAAGGGTCTGAAAGTAGTAGCAGAAGAGAAGATTGAAATTGCTTCAATCGGTATCGATACATGGGGTTGCGACTTCGTATTTATCGGAAAGGACGGAGGAGTACTCCGTAATCCGTATTGTTATCGCGATCCACACACAGATAATGCAATGGAAGAGTATTTCAAACTCATTCCCAAAGAAAAGGTGTATGAGAAGACTGGTATTCAGTTCATGCAGTTCAACTCTCTTTTCCAACTTTCTACGTTGAAGAAGAACAAAGACTCTGCACTTGCTGGTGCTGATAAGATACTCTTTATTCCTGATGCACTGATGTACATGCTTACTGGTGAAGCTGTTTGTGAATACACTGTTCTTTCTACCAGTCAGTTGCTCAATCCACGTACAAAGAAAATAGATACAGAATTGCTCGATGTAATCGGCTTGAAGGAAAGTCAGTTCGGACGTTACGTGAACCCATCCGACAAGGTTGGTGTACTTACTCCAGAAGTGCAGAAGATGACTGGTCTTGGAGCTATTCCAGTAGTTGCAGTGGCAGGTCATGATACTGGAGCAGCTGTTGCAGCCGTTCCAGCACAAAACGAGAAGTTCGCATACCTCAGTTGCGGCACTTGGTCATTGCTTGGCATCGAAACAAAAGACGCTATCATTTCTGATAAGAGTTTTGAGTATAACTTTACAAATGAAGGCGGTATCGAAGGTACTACTCGTTTCCTGAAGAATATCTGCGGAATGTGGCTTTTGGAACGTAGCCGCAAGGAATTCAAGAATGCTCCTGCAAATGTAAATGACCTCAATGCAAGTGCTATGGAGGCTCCTGCATTCCGTAGTTTCATATTCCCTGATGCACCTGACTTCGCTAATCCTGCAAGCATGATTGATGCTATACAAAATTACTGTAAGAAGACAAACCAACCAGTTCCGCAGACCCACCAGGAGATTGCTCGTTGCATCTTTGAGAGTCTTGCTATGCGTTATCGTCAGGTCATTGGTTATCTGAAAGACCTTGCTCCATTCCCAATTGAAAAACTCCATGTAATTGGTGGCGGCGTATGGAACTCATTCCTCATGCAGTTCGCAGCTAACTCAACTGGGCTACAGGTTGTCACTGGACCTATCGAAGGAACTGCTATTGGTAACATTATGCTTCAGGCAAAAGCAGCCGGAATCGTAAGTGATATGTTTGAGATGCGTAAGATTATTGCTAACTCAATCGAAATGAAGACTTACGAACCAAAGGATACAGCTGCTTGGGATGAGGCTTACGAAAAGTATCTCAAAGTGACTAAACAATAATTTTTTTACTAACAAAAAACGTAACAACTAACATGAAAGAATCACTAGTTCATTCAGCTTATGAAGTAGCAAAAGCACGCTACGCTGAAATTGGTATTGACACAGAAGTAGCTCTGAAGCAACTTCAGGATTTCCACCTTTCTCTCCACTGCTGGCAGGCAGATGACGTACATGGTTTCGAAGTACAGGCAGGTGCTATGTCTGGCGGTATTCAGTCAACTGGAGATTTCCCAGGTGCAGCTCGTAATATAGACGAACTCCGTCAGGATATTTTGAAGGCAAAGAGCCTTATTCCAGGTAATCATCGTCTGAACCTTCACGAAATCTATGGCGATTTCAAGGGTAAGGTTGTTGACAGAGATGAGGTAACAGTTGAGTACTTCCAGTCTTGGATTGATTGGGCAAAGGAAAACAATACTTATCTTGACTTCAACTCCTCTAGCTTCTCTCATCCAAAGTCTGGTAGTCTGACACTTTCTAATCCTAATGATGACATCCGTAATTTCTGGATTGAGCATACTAAGCGTTGCCGTGACATCGCTAATGCAATGGGTGAAGCACAGGGCGACCCATGTATCATGAACCTCTGGGTACACGACGGATGCAAGGATGTAAGTGTTAACCATGCTATGTATCGCAACCTCCTGAAGCAGTCGCTCGACGACATCTTCTCTAAGAAGCAGCCTATGATGAAAGACTGTATCGAAGGTAAGGTGTTCGGTATTGGTCTCGAAAGCTTCACAGTAGGTAGCCATGACTTCTACACAGCATATGCATCTAAATATGATAAAATTCTGACTATTGATACTGGTCACTATCACCCAACAGAAATGCCTGGTGATAAGGTAAGTGCAGTTCTTCCATTCGTTAAGGAACTTATGCTTCACGTAAGCCGTCCAGTACGTTGGGACTCAGACCACGTAACTATCATGGACGATCCAACTCAGGATCTCTTCTTCGAGATTGTTCGTGCAGGTGCTCTCGACCGTGTACACTATGGTCTTGACTTCTTCGACGGAAGCATTAACCGTATCGGTGCATATGTTATCGGTTCTCGCTCTGCACAGAAGTGTATGCTCCGTGCTCTCCTCGAACCACGTGATATCATCTCTAAGTATGAACTTGCTGGCGAAGGTTACAAAGTTCTCGCACTCGTTGAGGAACAGAAAGCTATGCCATGGCAGGCTGTTTACGACGAATTCTGTGTTCGCAATAATGTTCCAGTAGGTCAGGACTTCATCAAGGACATCGACCAGTATGTTGCTGATGTGACAAGCAAACGATAAGTCTTATGATTCTTCTTGGACTTTTAATTATAGCTATCGGTGCATTCTGCCAGTCCAGCTGCTACGTACCTATCAATAAAATAAAAGATTGGTCGTGGGAGAGTTACTGGATTGTGCAGGGTGTGTTTGCTTGGCTTGTGTTGCCTTTCTTGGGTGCCTTGCTTGCAGTACCTGCAGACCACACGTTCTGTGAACTCTTCACTGCTGAGAATTCCTTCAACATCTGGATGACCATTTTCTTTGGTGTGCTTTGGGGTGTTGGTGGACTCACATTCGGACTGTCTATGCGTTACCTTGGTGTAGCTCTCGGACAGTCTATAGCACTTGGAACTTGTGCTGGTTTGGGTACAATTATGGGTCCTGTACTGCTCAATATTTTCTTCCCAGAGCTGAACGCATTGGATTCTCTTACATTCGCTGTTCTTGTTGGTGTGGCAGTTACTCTTTTGGGTATTGCTATCATTGGCGTGGCAGGTTCCATGAAAGCGTCTTCATTGTCGGAAGAGGAGAAGAAGGCGGCAGTTAAAGACTTTAACTTCCCGAAAGGACTGGCTATTGCTTTGTTGGCAGGTTTTATGAGCGGTTGCTTTAATGTCGGACTGGAGTTTGGCAAAGAGATTAACTTTGGCGAACTGACTGACCCTATGTTCCGCACTCTTCCTGCTACATTCCTGGTGACACTTGGCGGTTTTGTAACTAATGCCATCTATTGTTTCTATCAGAACCATAAGAACCATACTTGGAGTGATTATGGAAAGGTTTCCGTATGGGGAAATAATTTCCTATTCTGTCTCCTTGCTGGTGCTCTTTGGTACAGTCAGTTCTTTGGGCTCTCTCTTGGTAAGGGATTCCTCACAGAATCGCCTACACTGCTTACACTCTCGTTCTGCATCCTTATGGCGCTCAACGTTGTCTTCTCCAATGTGTGGGGTATCATCCTCAAGGAATGGAAAGGTTGCAGCAAGCAGACAATCATCGTATTATTGATTGGAATTGTCGTACTTATCGTATCGTCGTTCCTTCCACAACTTATTTAAATAAAGAAAATGAAAAGTATATTAGACGGACGTCCAGGTCTGAAAGCTGTTGTTGATCAGATTGCAGAAGTTACAGGCTACTTGTGGCAGAAAGGCTGGGCAGAACGTAATGGTGGTAATATCACCGTAAATGTAACAGAGTTCATGGATGCAGAATGCAAGGCTATGCCTGCTATTGCTCCTGTGAAGAAAATCGGAATGGTTCTTCCGCAACTTATTGCCTGAGCTGTTGAGTACCTGCCATTCGGTAAGGTCTTTGAGTGACTGCAGGTCGCACTCGGCAATGACCTTAAGAGCCTCTTTCGTAGCTTCGGGCTGACCCACATCGATGCTGTCTATGTCGGTGTAACCGAGGTTGGCGAAGTAGGTAGTCCAGTCGAAGCCGGGGAAGTCGCGCAGGAAGTCGGAGAATGCCATCTTATGGTAGTTGGATGCAGGGTCGCGGCGCTCTACATTGCTCTTGCCGGCCTTTGCCATGCGGCTTTCGATGGCAAGCACATTCTGCATCTTCTGTTCTGCTTCTGCCTGCTTATATCCCACCAGTTTCAGTATGTTCACTACATGCTGCTTGTAGGCATCGAGTATGTTGCGATTGGCTTCGTCGTCCTTCACATAGTAGTCGCGCTGAATGGTATAACCACCCTGCGAGATGTGGAGGAGGTTCTGCTTGGAGTTCATCATGTCGGCTCCGACACCACAGCCCCACAGTTCGCCGAAACTGATGCCAGAGGCATTGAGACGGTTGAGAAGGTCGAACCACTGTTCTTTGGTCTTTACCTTCTGAATTTGTTTGAGGTCTTTCAATACCGGGCGCACTCCCTCACGGTTCATGCGGACGGAGTCCATGCGAAGGGTGTAGAGGTCACCAATCTTCTGTGCGAGGGTGCCGCGAGTATTCTTCTGCTTTGAGAACCCTTCGATAATCTCACGGATGCGACGGTCGTTTTCTTCGTCAACAATATCGAACGAACCGAATCGAGCGTATTCCGGTTTGAGCGGATTTGCCTTTATCCACCCTCCGCAGGCATAGCGGTAGAAGTCGGTTCCGGGTTTTTCGTTGCGATCCATATTCTCAAGTTTGAAACCTATGCCTTGAGCCGCTGCATTGATTGACATTGCCATAGTGATAATTGATAAGATGTGTTTAGTTTTCATATTTTTTTGTAACGGTTAACGTTTAACTGTTAGAGGTTAAAGAGTTTTTGGTAATGCATAATTCATAATGCATAATGCATAATTAAGTTTTGGTTTTCGTTTTCGTTTTATATCTTTTGTATAAATAATGTAGGAATACCGGTGTGAGGAGGTATCCGATGAATATGATTGTGGTCCAGCTGACAACGAGATAGACTATCATGCCTACACCGAGGAGTTCGAAGATGTAAAGGGCGCCGTCGAGTACGTCGAAATGGTGATATACTTCGTCGCACACAGCCAGGAAGGTGATGATGAGCAACCACACCAGCACCACGAGCATTGCCATGATGGGGGGAAGCATGAGTGGGTTGAGTGACGGATGGAAGTAGTACTCCTGCCAGTATTCGGGAACGAAGTTCTGAACGGTAGAGTAGAGCAGTGCCATGGCGGCGATGAGTGCGAGGAAGAGAGAGGGGTAGGGCGACTGCATCTGTTCGAGACTGAACAGTCGCATTTTGTTGTTTTTCCTCCGTTTCACGAAAAAGGCACTGAGTCCGATGGCTGCGAAGATGGACATCCATATGCCTCGAGAGCCGGACAGTGCGTAAAGGATTTCGGATATGGGGTCGTCGGGTGAGGAATGACGGAGCAGTTCGCTTTCAGCTATCCACCCCATTGTATTCTGGTCGTGGGCTACCTTCACCCAAAGAGTGTCGATATGGTTCGATACGGCTGCTACGGCAATGAGTTCGCCGTCTTTCACATAACAGGTGTCGCTCACATCGCCTTCGCGCGGAATGAGCATGATAGAGTCTGTCTTCACCACGAAATTGAAGTTTGTGGAGTAGTGGTGGGTGAGACGGAATACGAGCGAGTCGATCTGCTGTGGCGACATATTCAGCAACACACTGTCGGGTTTTACACTCGCAGTATCTACTATGTTCACAATGGTGTCTGTAGGTTTGCTGTTTTCCCTTACACTACCGCCCACACAACTCATAAGCAACCACAACAGTGGCAGAAGACATGAGAGTGTCCGCATCACCTTCATCATGCAGTGTTTGCAGTCAAACTCAAGCAATAGCTTCTTCCCATTTGCTAAACGCAAAGCCCAGTTGGAAGTTGAAAGTTGAAGGTTGAAAGTTGAAAGTTTTCTAACTCCTAACTCCTCACTCCTCACTCCTAACTCCTTCCTGCAAACACCCAGCTGTCGTCTCAGGCAGTATTTTGTCAGCATCAGCGGAGTATTTGGGTCGTGGGTCTGTTCGAATGGTTGTTCTGTCTCCACAGTGACGGGAGTGTGTTGCTGCAGCAGTCGCGGATAGGTCTCTGCACGTTTTTCGTCGAGCAGTTGCACAAGGTCTCTGCGGCACTGAGTGATTTGTTTTGCAGGTACGAAGTAGTGGTCGTCGAAGTGTATGTTTATTGTTTTTGCCTCGTATATGCTATCGCCCAGTTTGCCGAGGTTGGTACGGATATTCTCGTGTTGCGGAGTCTGTGCCTCGTCCATTGTCCAATGGCAGTCTGCAGAAATTCCGCGCTGGTCAGTCATAGTTACATGGGTTTTATACGCATCTATTACGACATCGATGCGTCGGTCTGCCGTAGGTCGGGCAAGCATCTTTTCCCATTCCAAATCTTTATTTCGGAAGTACTGCACACCTTTCTTCGGTTGCCATGCAGCAGCATTGTTCAGTTGCATGCCTTTCAGTTCGCCATCGGCAATATAACAGATTCCGTCGCCATTATGCAACACAGTATTGCTGTCGATTGGTTCGCCCATAGACTTAGGGGTGAGGATGTTGGCATCGGGTTTTGGGACATTGGCTACAAAGCCGCGATTGAAACTCTTAAGTACATTAGGTGTGAAACTGTAGTGCACCTTCCCCTCCGAACTGCGGCAGTAGTGGTCGGGAGCCTGTGCGATGAGTCGGTCGAGTGCCTGGGAATAGGCTGCTGTGATATTTTTCACATAGTCGGCACCTTTAAGTCTGCCTTCTATCTTGAACGATGTGGCTCCAGCCTGAATGAGCGACTCAAGATTTTGCAGTTGGCAGTTGTCCTTCAGTGAGAGCAGGTGTTTCCGTTCTATGAGCACTTCGTCGGTGTCGGCATTGACAAGGTCGAGTTCCATGCGGCATACCTGAGCACATTCGCCTCGGTTGGCACTGCGGGAGAACAACCACTCACTGGCATTGCACCTGCCACTGAGACCGACACATAGGGCACCATGCACGAATACTTCAAGACCGACCTCGGGCACAGCCTTATGGATGGCACTAATCTCTTCGGTAGTGAGTTCGCGGGCAAGTACAACCTGTCGGAAACCGAGTTGTGAGAGTTGCTGCACCTTCTCCACAGTGCGGTTGTCCATCTGTGTGGAGGCATGCAAAGGGATGGGTGGCAGACGGAGACTGAGCAGACGGAGGTCTTGCACGATAAGAGCATCGCAACCAACTTCGTACAACTGCCAACAGAGGTGTTCGACCTTCTGTCGTTCTTCAGCGAAAATTATAGTGTTTACAGTAACATAAACTCTGGCTCCGTACTGGTGGGCAAAGGCTGTCAGTCGGGCTATGTCCGCTACAGAATTGCCGGCAGCGGCTCTGGCTCCAAACTCCTCAGCACCAATATATACTGCGTCAGCTCCGTGCTTAATAGCCTCGATGCCGATGTCAGCAGTCTTTGCAGGCGAGAGAAGTTCGAGAGGTATCATTCAATTTCGTTTATGTTGTAAGGTGTTTCTTGGTATACGTAATAGTTCAGCCAGTTGGTGTAGAGCAGGTTGGCTGCAGCCCGCCAGCGCACCACAGGATGTCGCTTGGGGTCGTCGTCGGGGTAGTAGTTGTACGGAATGTGTATGGGTTTTCCCTTCTTGATGTCGCGCCAGTATTCGTCGTTGAGTGTCATCGGAGAGTATTCCAGATGGCAGGTGATGAAGAACTCGCGACCATTTCTGCCCTCTACGATGGTAATGCCTGCTTCGTCGCTCTCGGCAATGATTTGCAGGTTTTCCTTTTCCAGTTTTTTGAAGTCTTCGTGTTTCAGTTCGAGGAAACGGCTGTGAGGAGCAAAGAACTCATCGTCGAATCCGCGGAATATAGGCAGTTCGGGCGAGAGCATCCGGTGATTGAACACTCCAAACACCTTTCCGTCGGTATTGTGTTTTGGAACTCCATAGAAGTGGTACAAGGCAGCGAAGGCAGCCCAGCACACATATATGGTACTGGTCACATTGTGGTGTGCCCAGTTGAACACTTCTACCAGTTCGTCCCAATATGTTACGTCTTCGTAATTGATAAATTCCAGTGGGGCACCAGTCACAATGAGTCCGTCGTACTTCTCCTTCTTCATCTCTTCGAAGGTGCGATAGAATGCCAACATGTGTTCTATCGGAGTGTTCTTCGGAGTGTGCGACTTTATCTTCATAAATTCCACTTTTATCTGCAAGGCAGAATTGGAAAGGATGCGGATGAAGTCGGTCTCAGTAGTAATCTTAAGTGGCATGAGATTGAGCACGGCAAGTCGCAGCGGACGGATCTGCTGGCTGTCGGCTCTCTTATAGCCCATCGTGAATATGTTTTCCTGCTTCAGTGTGTTGATGGCAGGCAATTGGTCTGGTAATATCAGTGGCATTGCTTAACGGTTAATGGTTACTAACTCCTAACTCCTAACTCCTCACTTCTAACTCTCAATAATGTTCAGCATTTTTATTGTTGCCTTAATGGCTGCTTCTGTCTGGTCGGCATCGAGTGCTCGAGTGCGGTAGGTCTTTTCATTGTATATCCACGAGATGGTGGTCTGCACGAGTGCGTCGGTGCGTCCGCCTGGTGGAATGCTTACCTGGTAGTTTGCCAACCAAGGGAAGGTGCGCTGCAGTTTGTTCTTATATATGTGGCGCACAGCCCTCACAAAGGCGTCGTACTGTCCGTCGCCCATAGCACTCTCTTCATATACCTCACCTCCGATTTCCATCTTTACTGATGCCATAGGTTTCAGACCATAGGCAGTAGTGACCATATAGGAAATGAGTTTTACCTTATCGTCAGGAGCTGTGTGTTTCAGCACATCACTGATGATGTAAGGCAGGTCTTCCTGTGTGACCAGTTGTTTTTTGTCACCCAGTTCGATGATTCGGTCGGTAACCCTGCGAGTCTGTTCGGGAGTGAGTTCCAATCCCAGTTCCTCGAGGTTTTTCAGTATGTTTGCCTTACCCGAATTTTTGCCCAATGCATATTCGCGCTTGCGACCGAAGCGTTCCGGAAGCAGGTCGTTGCAGTAGAGGTTGTTTTTGTTGTCGCCATCTGCGTGTACTCCTGCTACCTGAGTGAATACACTGTCGCCAATAATCGGTTTGTTTGGCGGCACGGCAATGCCCGAGAGGTTTTCCACCAGTTTGCTGGCTTCGCCCAACATAGCTTCGTTGATGTTGGTGATGACATGCAGGTGGTCTTTCAGTATTGCCTGAACACTGGAGAGAGGAGCATTTCCTGCTCGTTCACCAAGTCCGTTAAGAGATGTATGTACACCTGTTGCGCCGTTGTTTACAGCTGCCAACACATTGCTGGTGGCAAGGTCGTAGTCGTTGTGGGCATGGAAGTCGAAGCGCAGGGTAGGGTAGCGCTCCGTCATCTGTTTGAAGTAAGCAGCCGTAAGGATTGGATTCAGTATGCCCAAGGTGTCGGGCAACATGAAACGCTCTATACCTTCGTCTTTGAGGGCGTCGATAAAGTGGAACACATACTCTGGAGAGTCTTTCATGCCGTTTGACCAGTCCTCCATATACACATTCACGCTGATGCCCAGTGTGTGTGCATAGGCTATAGAACTCTTTATGTCGGCAATATGTTCGTCGAGAGTTTTCTTCAGTTGATAACAACAGTGCTTTTCAGAACCCTTACATAAGAGGTTGATGACCTTGCAACCTGTGTCGTTAATCCAGTCGAGTGAGGTAGTGCCGTCAACAAATCCTAGCACCTCTACACTCTGCAGTTTGTCAACCTGACGAGCCCAGCGGCAAATCATCGTAACAGCTTCTTTCTCGCCTTCGCTCACACGAGCACTGGCTACCTCGATTCTGTCAACATTCAGTTGTTGCAACAGCATACGCGCAACGAGCAACTTCTCGTGTGGCACAAAGCTCACTCCGTTCGTCTGCTCGCCATCGCGCAGCGTCGTGTCCATTATCTCTACACTTCTTACCATCAAAGAATGATTCTTTACTTCTTTTTTATGTTAAGCTTTCTTGATATAATCAACAATCCAGGCACCTACTTCTTTTGTGCCGTACTTAGCTCCACCCTCAACCTGGATTTCAGGTGTGCGCACATTCTGATCGAGACTTGCATTTACAGCCTGGCGAATCAGTGCTCCTTCGGCTTTCAGACCAAAGTATTCGTAGAGCATAGCTACAGAAAGAATCTGTGCCAATGGGTTTGCAATATTAAGACCCTTAGCTTGTGGCCAACTGCCGTGGATTGGTTCGAAGACAGGTGTGTGTTCGCCAGTAGATGCTGATGGCAGCAAACCCATAGAACCGGTGATGCAAGAACCCTCATCGGTCAGAATGTCTCCGAAGGTGTTTTCTGTAACCATTACATCGAAGAAAGTTGGTTCCTGAATCATGCGCATTGAAGCATTGTCAACATACATGAAGTCTGTCTTCACATCTGGATACTTTGGTGCCATCTCCTGTGCAACAGCTCTCCACAGACGGCTCGATGCAAGCACGTTTGCCTTGTCAACCACTGTGAGGTGTTTCTTTCTCTGCTGTGCATACTGGTAAGCTACCTTGAGGATGCGCTCTACCTCAGCACGGCTATAGGCATTTGTGTCGTAAGCATAGTCTGTGCCTTCTTTCTTCTCTCCGAAATACATACCGCCTGTGAGTTCGCGGATGCAGATGAAGTCAGCACCACGAACGAGTTCGTCCTTCAGTGGTGACTTGTGAATGAGGCAGTCGAAAGTAGTGACGGGACGCACATTGGCGAAGAGTCCCAGTTTCTTTCTCATTGCCAACAAACCCTGCTCGGGACGCACCTTGGCATTTGGGTTGTTGTCGAATTTCGGATCTCCCACACTTGCAAAGAGAACTGCATCAGCATCCATACAAGTCTGGAATGTATCTTCTGGGAATGGGTCGCCCACTTCGTCGATGGCGTGAGCACCACAAATAGCTTCTTTGTAACTAACAGTGTGTCCGAATTTCTCAGCTATTGCACTGCAAACTGCTACACCCTGTTCCATGATTTCGGGACCGATACCATCACCCGCCAAAACAGCAATTTTTAAATTCATAGTCTTATATAGTTTAAATTTTGCGCGAAGGTACAAATAAATCTTCAAAAATAATAGCAATTTAACAATAGAACAAAAGCAAGGGGGTAAAAAACAAGAAAAAGAGCTAGTCTCGCGACCCGCTCTTTTATTCTCAATAAGTATTAATTTTTTTAAGGTAAAAAGATTGTTTTTAGGATGTCGCAAAGATAGGGAGTCCTAACATATAGCGAAACACCTAAAAGCATGTTGTGAAACATAAGTGTTCGTGCACAATGTTTTTTTTCGTACTTTTTTATGAAAAAAATGTATGCAGAACAGACTTATTTGTCAAATTTTCTTCTCTTATAGAGTGTCCAGGAATGCTTTGGTGATAGCAAATGAGCGCTGAGCCATTTCGTCCCAGAAATTTTCCCACTGTGCTGCATGATTATCTGCTCCAGGTGTGTCGCTAATGATACGGAAACTGACGAAGGGTTTCTTGTAGAGATAGCAGGTGTGGGCAATGGAGGCTGACTCCATGTCGCAGGCAAGTCCCGCCGGGAAGTGGTCCTTGATGGTTTTCAGTTCTGCCTGGTCGGAGATAAACTGGTCGCCTGTGCAAATCAGTCCGGCATGGATTCGAGTCTTTGATTGTGTTTCGTTTAACGATATGGCTTTCTCAACAAGGTTTGCGTCGCCGTCGAAGAACGTAGGCAGACCCTGCACTTGTCCGTATTCGCAACCCATGCCGCACCACACATCGTGGTAGCAAATCTGATTGCTCACAACTACATCCATGATGTTGAGACACTTGTCTATGCCTCCTGCAACACCTGTAGAGATGATGCAGTCGGGAGAAAAAGTTCTGATGAGTTCAGCTGTGCCTATGGCTGCATTTACCTTGCCTATGCCGCATTGAAGCAGTACGATGTCGTTGTTTGCTATGTTGCCTAAGGTGTAGGTGTATATTCCCGATTTCTGTTCGGTTCTATTCTCCATGAGTCGTGCCAATTGGTCGTGCTCAACCGACATAGCCGTAAGTATTCCTAATTTCATTTTGCAGTTGATGTGTTTATTTTTCTACGTAACTGTTCAATTTGTTAATGTAGTACTTACGCAGTTCACTCCACTTGTAGTATGGATAGTTGTCGGTGAAGACAGGCAGTTTTGTTTCCTTTTCATTGAGCAGAACCTTTACGAGGATATCATCAACATTGAGCTGACCTGCCTTTGTCTTTTTCGGACGATAGAAAACCATCTGGATGTTGCATGCCATAGGATAGATGCGGTAGTTGACCCAGTAGTTCTCGAGATTGTCGAGGTCGTAAGTCTTCACACCACAAGAGTCCAGTTCCATGAGACAGGCAAGTGGCATCACACATACTTCGTGACCGAAGCGCAGTGAAGCACCATTGGTGTATGTTTTGCTGGCAAATACTGTGTCGGCAGTTTCTATCATATTGCGCAAGAGGTATCGCTGACTGAAAGGCATGATGCTGCCAGTCACTGGCGAAGGACCATAGCGCAGGTACCATTCTATATTCTTTGCACGCCACAGTTCGTATGCCTCTTCCTCTGTGAATACTGAGTAGATGTCTTCGCCGAAACTATGACTCTGCATGTTATTTCCCACTTTGAAGAGGGCACGCATGAAGGCTGGAGCACGGAACTCTTTTGCCTGCCAGTATGCAGGGTCGTTGAAGAGGGTAGAACAGAGACGCTCCGGATGGGTGCAACGTTCTTTGTACTCATCGATAATCTTTCTTGCAGGTTTCACTGCTTCCTTCAGTGTTTCGTCCCAGTCGCGGTTAAGGTAGTACTGGAAAGACTCACTCACATCATTATGAATTTTCAGGTTCGGATTGAAAGCAGCCAATTCTTCGCATTCAGCTTCCATAGAGAGGATACAACGGATAACCACTGTGCTGCGAGCATCCAGTTCTGCTGTCTTTCCAGCGAAAATCTCCGGAAAGTTCTCAGTCATTCGCTTACCAATCTGATGGTGCTGCTGTTCGCCTATGTCGGAGAGTTCGCCCAAGCGGTTTATAGTTGTTGGATAGAAACGTTCAAGTTTCTCCAATACTTCCAGTCCGAGTGGAGTCAGTTTTCCGTCTTCCTTTGCCTTACGCATTTTCTCCAAAGGATTGGTGTAGTCTGGTTTGTCGATGAGCCAACGAGAACCATGGCGTCCGTAGTGATCCATATAGAATGGTACATACCCCTTTGGTGCAGGTGTGAGTTTCTTAGTGGGAGCGATGTATGCCACGTGATTGCTTCCTGTAAGCAAAATGTTCTCATGGATTTCTTCGCGTGCTGTCTGTGCAGAACACATTGTTGATACAGCAAGAGCGATGGATAGAATTTGAAGTTTCATTGTTCCTATATATATAATAATGTGTAATTAGATACTTTGTTCTACATTCCATACGAATGCACGAAGTCCGAGCAGTGGATTATCTATATCGAGTTGTTTCAGACGATTCAGCAGTGGAGTCACCTTTGTGTCCTCCACAACGGTGAAGAGGGCATCGTTCAGTGTTGGCCAGGCATGACTTCCCAAGTGTGGGTCGCCAGTCTTCGAACCTCGTCCGCTAACGTCGGAAAGCAGTGTGTAACCGCGTGCATCCGATGCGTCGAGGGCATCTATAACCTTCTCGTGCAGGGCGCGGTCGTATGTGATGAATATTGTTTTCATAAGACTATGTATCTTAAATATTGGAATTATTAATTCTCTTCAGGATGGATTTTGTTCAGGTCTCGTTGTGCGTTCTTTTCCATCACACTGACACGAGTGGTGATGAGCATTTCTTCTGCCTTGTGCTTCTTCCAGTATTCGTTCAGTTCGCGCTTAGCCTTCATCTTTCGACGCTGACGCTTAACGCCTGTAGCTCCGAAGATGCAAAACATAGAAGGCACATAGATAAGTGTGAGCACTGTAGAAACCAACAGACCTCCGATTATGGACACACCAAGTGGTCGCCATGTCTCTGCTCCTACTCCGTGACTCATAGCCATTGGCACCATACCAAGGATGGTTGTGAGCGAAGTCATAAGGATTGGGCGCAGACGGCTTCGTGCTGCGATCACGGCAGAGCGTGTAAGTCCGATTCCTCGTTCGCGCATCAGCTGTGTGTAGTCGATAAGCACGATACCGTTCTTTACTACGATACCGATAAGCATGATACCGCCAAGCATTGACATGATGTTCAGGTTTGTTTGTGTAAGCACCAATGCCAGGATGATACCTGAAAATGCGAATGGTACAGAGAACATGATGATGAACGGGTAGGTGAGTGATTCGAACTGTGCAGCCATTACGATGAACACGAGCAGGATGATAAGAATACCGAGTGTGCCGAGGTCGCGGTTTGAATCCTGCTGGTCTTCGTACGTACCTGCTACCTGAACGGTTACTCCATTTGGTATTTCAAGTTCTTCTGTAATCTTATTACCCAGTGCCACACCGTCGGAAAGGGCATAGCCTGCTGCGAGTACGGCACTTACGGTGATGATACGCTGACGGTCCTTACGCTCGATGGTTGGAGGAATCACACTTTCTTCTACGGTAGCTACATCCTTGATTCTCACCTGACGTCCAGCCGATGTAGGAATAATCATGTTTTCTATGTCTTCAATGCTCTGACGGGCAGTCGGTTCATAACGAACCTTGATATCATATTCTTCACCGTCCTCACGATAGTATGACATGAGTGAGCCGTAGATGAGGTTGCGCACGTATGCGCCGGCTGATGCAAGGGTCAGCCCCTCCTTGGCAAGTTTGTCGCGATCGAAGTTTACGACGATTTCCGGTTCGAAGTCAGAACGTGAAATGTTGACCTGTGAAATCATCGGACTTTCGCGGAACTTCTCAGCCATCTTGTCTGCCAGCCTACGGGTGTCGTCAAGGTCGTAACCATATATTTCAAACTGTGCAGTGGCCTGACCGCCCATTGCAGCAGCCTGCTGTCCACCCAGGTTTACTTGGTACTTTGCAAGTTCTGGTATCACTTTCAGGTCGGCACGCATCTCATCACAAATCTCTGCCAGTCCCTGTGGACGTTTGTTCGACGGAACCATCATGATGTTGAATGAGATGATATGAGAACCGTTCGACTGCAGTGAAGCAAATGTGTTGTTATCACCAGCCTGACCTACGGTGAAGTTACAAGACTGCATATAGTCTCCATAGCGATCCATCCACTTCCTTGTGAGTCCTTTTGCCAAGTCTTCAGCAATCTCTACTCGAGTACCGATAGGGAGTTCAAGCGAGATACCGATACGACCAGAGTCGTTTGCGGGGAAGAACTCAGATTTTATACCGAATATCTTCGCACATCCTATTGATGCAGCGAACAGGCAGATACAACCTGCGATGACAGTCCAGCGGTGATGTACAGCCCAATTGATTCGTGCTTCGTACCAGTCATCCAGTCTGTCCAGTGCGCGTGATACGGGGAAGTACAGCTTCTTGAACAGTCCGCTTTGCTTCTTCTGCAGTCTCAACATCTGAGAACAGAGCATAGGTGTGAACGAGAGGGCAGAAGTGGTTGAAATGGTCATGATGATACACATCATCCATCCGAGCTGCTTGAAGAGCACACCGGCAATACCTGTCACCATGGTCAGTGGGAAGAACACGGCAATCATGGTCAGTGTTGAGGCTATAACCGAGATAGCCACCTCGTTGGTTGCATTGATGGCAGCCTGTTTAGGGTCAGAACCTCGTTCAATATGTGTCGTGACATTCTCCAGCACCACAATGGCATCATCCACAACGTTACCAATGGCGATGGTAAGACACGAGAGAGAAATCATGTTGATAGAACCGTCGGTCGCATACAGATATATGAACGATGCAATCAACGACATAGGGATGGTGATGACGATAATCAATGTAGCACGCCAGCGTCCCAGGAATATGAACACCACGAGAGCCACGAATACCATGGCATACAGGATTGTCTCTTCGAGCGAACCGATAGTGTTCAGAATATTGTCTGAGGTGTTTACGATGATACCCAGTTTTACGTCTGATGGCAGGTTCTTCTGCAATGTAGGCAGTGCCTTCATCACCTTGTTCGAGATGGCTACAGAATTGGCACCCGACTGTTTCTGAACGATAATCATTGCTCCCTGTACACCCTTTGTGTAGGTCTTCTGAGCTCGTTCCTCTACATTATCCTCGATACGGGCTACGTCACGCAGATACACGTTTATTCCTTTGTATGAACCTACTACTACGTTCAGCATCTGCTTCGGGTCGCTGAATTCACCTTCCACGCGTACTGTGTAGGTCTGTGTACCCACATCGATCGTACCGTTGGTCATGTTCTGGTTCTCGCCCGATATGGCAGATGCCACCTGAGCCGGGTTCAGGTTATATGCCTCCATCTTGTGCGGATCCATATACACGTTGATTTCTCGTTCAGGCGCACCGGCGATACTTACCGTACCTACACCGTCGATACGTGCAAGTGGGTTTGCTACGTTATCGTCCAGTATCTTGTACAGCGCCTTCTGCGATTCCTCTGCCTGCACTGAAAGCAGGAGGATCGGAATCATATCAGTCGAGAACTTGAAGATGATAGGGGTCTGCGCATTATCCGGCAGACGGCTGCTCACCATGTCCAGTTTGTCTCTGACGTCGTTGGTCAAGGCGTCTATGTCATATCCGTATTCAAACTGCAGGGTAACGACGCTGACGCCTTCCTTCGAATTACTTGTAATGTGCTTGAGGTGTTCTACCGAGTTCAGGGTGTTCTCAAGCGGACGGGTCACGTTGTTTTCTATATCTTCTGCACTGGCACCGGTATAGTATGTCATTACCATAATGGTGTTTGTGTCGATATCTGGATAAAGGTCGATTGGCAACTTCCACAGCGAGAAGATACCAAACACCATCACAGCCAAAAAGCAGAGGCTGGTCATAATCGGTCGCTTGACCGCTCCTTCGTATAAACTCATAATTTAAATTGGAGTATTTTTTAGAGGGTGATTATTCCACTACGTTCACTTCACGGCCATTAGCCAGACGGCTCTGACCTGCTACTACAACCATATCGCCTGGTTCTACACCACTGATAATTTCAAATTCCTTACCAATGTGCTTGCCCAGTTCTACCTTGTTGTAACTTACTTTGCCGTCTTTATAGACATACACATAACGGTCGCCAGCACCGATTTGCTTTACGAGAGCCATGTCAGGAACGAGCACATGGCGTGCATGTCCGAAATCAACAGTAGCACGGGCAAACATACCTGGACGCACTTTCTGGCTATCGTTGTTGATAGTGATTTCAACTGGGAATGTGTGTGTAGATGTGTCGATAGTAGGGTACACGATGGTAATCTGACCTGTGAAAGTCTCACCTTCGTATGCATCCAGTGCTATGTTCACTGTCTGTCCCTTCTTTACAAGTTTGTAGAAATTCTCAGAGATGTTGATGATGAGTTTTACAGGGTTAGTCTGCTCAACAGTCAGGATAGGGTTTCCGCTATACATATCTCCGTTGTCGTAGTTGCGGGCAGTGATAACACCATTGATTGGGGCTACCAACTGAGTGTTCTGCACCAGTTGACGATACTGGGTTGAGAGTACGTCGAGCTGCATCTTTGCGTTATCGTATTCTGCCTTGCTTGCACCACCTACTTCATAGAGCTGTGATGTGCGGTTGAACTCTATTTGCTGGTTTTCCACCTGCAGCTTTATCTGTTGCACATTGCTGGCATCCAACTGAACGAGTACTTGTCCTTTGCGCACTACATCGCCTACTTCTACATATATCTTCTCGATACGGTATGGGGTGTTTGGAGCAATATTATTCTTGATTTCGCTCTCTACGGTTGCAGTGTATGTCTCTGTCTGAGGGATATCTGCAGTTTTTACCTTTTCAATTTTTACATCTGGTTTTTCCGATGCAACGCTTTGTGTTGCCTTCTGTCCGTCGTTCGACTTTCCGCCGCAAGAAGCAAGCAATGCCATAGCAGCTACTGACAACACGGAAATTTTCAATCCTTTAATAGTTCTCATATATATTACTTTTTATTATTACTTCAAATACTGTTCTTTTCCCAATGCATAGTCAAGGTCAGCCTTGTTGGTCAGGTAGTCGTAAATAGACTGCACATATGTCAGTTGAGCCTGAGTCTCTGCGGTTTCACTCTGGTTCAGTTCCAGGATGGTTCCGCGTCCTACCTCGTATCGCTTACTGCTTATCATCACAGCTTTTTCCGCCTGTTTCACAGCCTCTGCGTTTGAGTTTACCTGAGCTATAGTACTTGCCATATTCTGCATATATGTCTCAATCGACATGAGCAGTTTGCGGCGAGTATCTTCTCTTTGATCTTGCAATTGTGCTATTTTGATTTTGTTTGTCTTCAGTTTTGTCCAGTCACTTGCCTTGTAGATTGGAATATTAAGTGTGAATACCATTGAAGCACTCGGAGAGTAATTATATCCGAACACGTTCCAGTCTTTATTGTACAGACTCTGATACTGTCCTGAAAGAGCCATTGAAAGGGTAGGCATAAAACTGGTCTTCAACACCTTTCTTGTGCGTTGCAACAGAGTGATATTCATATCCATCTGACGCAGTGATGAGTTATTCTTCAGACCATTCTCTGAAGTGTCTGCATCTGGCAGAACGAGTACGTCACGATAGTTCGACAGACTGTCGTTGATGATGATATCTATATTCTCCGTGATACCCATCAGCACCTTCAGTTTCAGGGTAGCCAGTGAGAATCCTGTCTGAGCCGTTACCAAGTTGGAGTTCATGCCTCGCATCTGAACTTCGGCACTCAGTTTGTCGTATTCGCTTACCTTGCCTACATTATACTTCTCAGCTACAACATCATAGTTTACCTTTGCTGTGCGGAAACTCTTTTCCATCACTCTGTAGCTGTCCTGAGCCAGAATAGTGGCATAGTAGGCTTTTGTAACTTGGTTGATAAGGTCCAACTTACTGCTTCTCGATTTCTCCTGTGCCAGTTTGATGTCTTCCTTAGTCAGACTCATGTTCTGATACACAGTCGGAGCAAACAACGGCAGGTTCAGTGTTGCTGTACCTGTAGCTGTGTTGGTATTGTCCTGACCCATCTTAAACGAATTACCACCCAGGTTCATCGTAGCAGCAAGGATAGTGTGCTGCAGGGTAGCACTCACACCCAGGGTAGGCAACAGAGCCTGCCAAGCTTCAGTGTGTGCCACTTGCTTCAGTCTTACCTCCTTCTCGGCTATTTTAATTACTGGGTTTTCAGCGAGAGCAATCTCAATCGCCTTGTCGAGCGTCAAATCCAAACTTCCTATAACGGGCTCGACCATACTTTGTGCTGAGACATGCAGGATGTTTGCTATCAGTATCCCTATGCACAAAACGAATTTCTTACTTTTTAATTCCACTTTTTTTGTATGATTTCTAATTATTACCTTTTCTTACCTTAAACTTCACGAAAATCGGCTGCAAAGGTAAAATAAAAAAATGGAACAGTTGCCATATCAACTATTCCTCCTTGCATTTTATAATATTATTTATATAATTTTAGGTTTTTGGGATACATTTATCCCATATTGGAAGTCAATTATTTCACTTTCTCCTGCTCCTCCTTGCCGTCTGCCGTACTCTTGCCTTTCAGAATCAGATAATCGCATGATGTGCGACTGGGACAGTGAGCGAAAATCTCAGTCAGTATGCATTCCTTATTGTTTATGTGGGTAATGCCCACCCATTTTCCCTCGCGTTTGCAAATCTTAACCATACGTTTTTTGTATGCCTTCAGTCTTACGTACGCTTCGTTATCTCCTTCCTCCTCAACCGAGTAACCGTAAGCCAACTTGCGTTGTATGAATGTCAGTTCACCTGTAGTTATGGGGTTTTCCTCCAGTCGGTACCAATAGGGGTGTAGCGGTTTGTCCGTGTCCAGTTTCCCGTTTTTCAGGTTCACATCATACACAATGATATTCTTGTTCAGATTTCTTGAAACAAAGAAAATCCTGTCAGCTGCCAACGTAGTGTTTGCAACCATGCACAAAAGTGCGAAAATCAATCCGAAATATTTCATTTTCAAATACTGTTCCGTTCAAATTTTGTGCGAAGTAAGGAAAAAAAACTAATCTGTACAACATTAAAAAAGAATAAATTCATATCTTTGTGCCTCACAAACTTGTATATTTCTATGAAAACAACAAAAAAAATTCTGTATATCGTTGCACTTTTGTGTAGTTCTAATATACTGAAAGCCAATATCGTGTGGTATGATGGCAGCAATGCCGTGAGCTATCAGGTAGAAGGAAAGGCTGCTCCTGTTGTTCAGCAAGCTCTTCGTCTGTTTGAGGGTGATATGGAACTGGTGACAGGCAAGAAGGCTGTTGCCTCCAAGAATGCTGTTATCCGCATTGTGCAAGGCAAAGGCAGCGATGACGGCTTCTGCATCAGTGTTAAGGATGGAAAGATAGTGGTAGAAGGCCACAATGCCCGAGGTGCTGCCTATGGACTGTTGGAACTGAGCCGGATGGCAGGTGTTTCGCCTTGGGTGTGGTGGGGCGATGTGAGACCACATAGCAAAAACAAGTTGTCTCTGGCAGATGATTTTCGCGTGGAAAAGACCCCTTCTGTTCAGTATCGTGGCATCTTCATCAATGACGAAGACTGGAGCATCCGCAAGTGGTCGCAGGACAATATGGGGCCACAGACCTATAAGCGACTCTTCGAACTGATGCTGAGACTGCGTGCCAACATCATCTGGCCTGCTATGCATGATGTCAGTCCTGGTTTCTTTACGGTAAAGGGAAACAAAGAAATGGCCGATTCCTTCGGCATTTTGATAGGCACAAGTCATTGTGAACCTCTCTTGCGCAACAATGTGGCTGAATGGAACGTAAAGGAGCGAGGGGCATATAACTATATCACCAATCGCGAAGCAGTAAAGAAATACTGGGCAGAGCGCCTGAAACAAGTGAAGGGTTCGGAAGAATTCTTTACTATCGGCATGCGAGGCATTCATGATGGTTCGATGGAGGGTGTGAAGACGCCAGAGGAGAAACTGAATGGTTTGCAGCAGGTAATTGACGATCAGCGGGAACTCATAAAGAAATATTACAGCAAGGATGTGGAGAAAGTGCCACAGGTATTCATCCCTTACAAAGAGGTGCTGGAGATTTATGAGAGCGGTCTGAGGGTGCCTGATGATGTCACCCTGATGTGGTGCGACGACAACTATGGCTACCTGACCCGCCTTCCTGATGCAGAGCAGCAGAAGCGCAAGGGTGGTGGAGGAGTATATTACCACCTCAGTTACTGGGGCAGACCGCATGACTATCTGTGGCTCACCACAACGCAGCCAGGTCTCATATATACTGAGATGAAGGCGGCTTATGACCACAACTGCAGAAAACTATGGATAGCAAATGTTCACGACCCAAAGGTGGCAGCTTATGATTTGGAACTGTTCCTCGATATGGCTTGGGATATTGAGAGCCTCACCCCCAGCCCCTCTCCAAAAGAGAGGGGAGTGTTTACACTCAATCAGCATCTTGAGAACTGGCTTTGCACCCAGTTTGGGGCAGAGGTAGGTCATGCTATAGCGCCTGCTATGCGAGAGCTTTATCGCCTGAATGGTATCCGTCGCCCAGAATTCATGGGATGGACGCAGGTAGAGCTCGACAAGAAGAAATATCCTGGCGGTAAGTCTGTTCCAACAACAACAGAGTTTACCAGAAAGCAGGCTTTTGAGCGAATGAACGACTTTGCCAAAATCGAGGCAACAGTAGATGTCTATTCGCAGATGATACCGGAATACCTGCAGGATGCCTATTTCGCTCATGTTCTTTACCCTGTGCATGCTTCAGCGGCTATGACGCGAAAGATGCTTTCGAAAGGTAGGGACTATAACCTCATACAGATGCTGACAGAGCACTATAATACCATGAATAATGGCAAGTGGAAGGGTCTGATGTCAGCAGCTCCCCGTGACTTGCCTGTCTTTGCACCGGATGTGAAAACGGAAATTAACGAAGAACGAAAGACGAAAGACGAAAGACTTGAAACCTGGAACTTGAAACCTGAAACCTGCGATTTTATCGCCCGCAATGCCTGTGACTATACATCCAGCAACCCCCTCTCCTTGAAGGGGGCAGGGGGAGGCCCCATCCAGATGTTAGGACACTCCATGCAGGCTGTCAGCCTTCCGAAGGGTGGGGAACTGGCATACGAATTTGAGACACCCCTCCAACTGGAGGGGACGGGGGAGGCCGTTCTATATACAGCGATGATTCCTACGCAACCCAGCGACAAGGGCGACCTGCGCTATGAGGTGAGAATAGATGACCAGACTCCTGTCGTCATCTCCCTGAAAGAACCTTATCGCTCAGAGCAATGGAAGAAGAATGTGCTGCGTTGCCAAGCCCTGAAGCAGACACCAATCCGTCTGACAAAAGGTTCGCACAAGTTATACATCAAAGCTCTCGACGACCACATCATCGTTGACCAATGGATGGTGGATTTCAACAAAGAACGACAGTTTTATGTCATTCCAGTCGATGCATTCTTTTTCTGATAAATTCTCACGTAGTCTATCTCGTACCTCATAGGAAGGGCCGAATCGTCGATGGAACCGCCGTTTATTCCACCAAGGGCGAGGTTGAGTAGTATATATTGTGGTTTATGGAAAGGATTCTCAAAATTCCCGATGGAACCGTTGATTGTTGTGCTTAGTGGAATGTCGTTCAATAGTTCATCGTCGAGATAAATCTTGATGTTATTCTCATCCCAATCCATTCGCCATACGTGAAATTTTTCTGCCCACAGACTATCCTTTTCTGTAAAGTGAGAGTAGGGGATTTTCTTGCTGTTCCACACAGCATCATACTTCTTGTCATTACCCCATGCCGCATTTGCCAGGATATGTGGTTTTCCGCCAATTCGGTAATACTCCATCACATCGATTTCTCCACATGAAGGCCATTCCACACCGCTGCCTAAAGTCCATATAGCTGGCCAGGCACCTCCGGCAACAGGAATCTTAGCCCTTACCTCCAATCTGCCGTATAGAAAAACTTTCTTCCGTGCAGAAGTGATGCAGGCAGACGAATATTCTATGAACTCTCGCTTCCTGCCCCAATGGCGGCTCTCTGGGTCGTAAGTAGGATTGGGGCGATGTTCCTTCCTTGCCTCGATAATCAGTACCCCATCCTGCATAAAAGCATTTTCTTTCTGATACCACTGATCCTCTTGATTTCGTACGAATCCCCGTTCGAAGTTCCATACCTCTTTATCAGGTTCTCCCTGTCCGTTGAATTCGTCACTCCATACCAGTTCCCATTCCTGAGCCTGGCACACAGCTGCCATAGTAGCCAAGATAGTTATTATTATACTTCGCATCATATTGGTTTACCGTTTACTGTTTACTGTTTACTGAACTCCTAACTCCTCACTCCTAACTATTTTTGCGCTAAGATAGTCATTATTATATTTGGTATCACAAAAAACTTATATTTTTTTCTTTTTGCCTCCTCAATCCCTTACCATTGTCTTGGAGTGGTTAGGGAGATCTCAGGGGGTGCTCCGGGGGATCTCAGAAATGAGGTTCCCTTTTTTGCTGAAAGAATTTGTGGATTCGTTGATTATATTTCAGTAGTTCTGATGGAAATTGTACTTTTGCACTTGAATATTGAATTGAAAGAAAATGAGAAAGACAATTTTAATGCTATTCAGCATCTTTGTGCTGTCAGGCTCTCTGACGGCACAAGAGAATATGCCGAGAAGACAGAAGAGAGTCACCTATGAGCAGATGACTGAGAAGATGGTCAAAGAGCTGCAGCTTG
>FLNY01000142.1_pt1 | contig 146163 bp, 133 predicted proteins | sample 1140381 | NCBI WGS metagenome assembly FLNY01 (sample SAMEA3878172, study PRJEB12797) | bioreactor metagenome | biome: Moose rumen | place: Sweden | collected 2011-10 | reverse complement strand
AAGTAAATAAGCTTGATAAACAAACGATTGATGCCATAGGCTTCCACGGCAAAACGCTGGACCATAACCCTCCGTCTAAAGCAAAAGCTGAGCATACAGAACCTTATACTCTACAAATAGGCTCGGGACAAATGTTGGCGAATTTAACTCAAATTCCCGTAATTTATGATTTTCGCTCTGATTTTATAATGGCAGGATTTGAAGGAGCACCGCTGGTACCTTTGCATAATGCACACATCAGTTATACGGAAGGTGACGGAATATATTATAACGGCGGCAATACTTCAAACTTTGCCATTATCAATAACGGAAAAGCTCTGTTAGGCTCAGATGCCGGTCCTTTCAACGAATACACGGATAATTTTATCAGGCAATATTCTTCCCTTGCCTTTGATGAAGATGGAAATATCGGTAAAACCGGTAAATTAAACGAAACTCTATTGCAAAAAATTTTTGATTTTGGACATGATTTTTATAACACACCTCTGCCAAAATCAGGCGATCCGGCTTATTATCATAAATCCGAAATTTTTCAATATGTTCAAAATACAAATATTTCATTTAAGGATGCCGTAAAAACATTTGAATATTCAGCCGCATATATTGCCGCGCATGCGTTAACTCTTATCCCCGATGATATAATATTGCCGCATAATATTATCTTGTTCGGCGGAGGATGGAAAAATCCGGTTGTGCGTAATAGCTTTGAAAGTTTACTAAAAAATGAAGATTTTGTATTGGCACAACATAAAGAAAGCTTTGCAAAATTGAAAACACGATTTTCTTGCTTGCCGACTATCCGCCAATCAAATTTCGGTGATTATATGGAAGCACGGCTTTTTGCCGACTTAGCACGCTACAAATTAGAAGATAAAGCATGGGAAATCCCTGAAATGATTAAAGCAGGCAAAAAAATAATTTGCGGTCGTATTGCCTTACCAAATACAAAAATAACGCACTATACCGACTGCATTAGTCGTGCCGCAAAAGGTTGGAGTAAAACAAGGTGATAAGAGAAAATAACACTTGAAAACAACTTTATCCTGAACTAGAAAATAAATACTAAGAAGCAACTTTTAGGAATTTATTGATGAAAATAGGAATTATAGGAACTGGGTATGTCGGTCTGCCGACAGGCATCGGACTTGCCGAATTGGGTAATGAAGTTATTTGTATTGACCATGAAATAAAAAAAATAGAAATGCTAAAATCCGGTATTTCTCCGATATATGAAGAAAATCTTGAGGATTTGTTGCATAAAAACGTAAAAGAAGGAAGACTCCGCTTCACTGCTTCCATAAAAGAAGGAGTTGAAAACGCTGATGTTGTTATTATAGCTGTCGGAACTCCACCGCATCCGGTTACTAAAGAAGCTGATTTGAAATATATCTATGCCGCAGCGGCAGAGATGGCAGACTATATAAAGGGCTACACGGTTGTTGCCACAAAATCAACTGTTCCGGTTGGCACAGGTGATGTTATAGAAGATTTAATTGCCAATAAAAATCCACGTGAAAACTTTGATGTTGTGTCGTTGCCTGAATTTTTGCGCGAAGGTTTTGCCGTGCATGACTTTTTTCATCCGGACAGAATAATAGTCGGTGCAAATTCACAAAAAGCCCGCGCTGTTATTGAAAAATTATATAAGCCTTTTGAAGGCAAAACTCAAATGCTGTTTGTGAATCGCCGCTCGAGTGAAACCATAAAATATGCCTCTAATGCTTTTTTAGCCATTAAGATTCATTATATCAATGAAATGGCAAATTTCTGTGAAAAAACAGGTGCCGACATCACCGAAGTTGCAAAAGGTATGGGATTAGACAGCCGAATAGGCGCAAAATTCTTAAATGCCGGTCCAGGATACGGCGGAAGCTGTTTCCCGAAGGATACAATGGCAATGTCGTATATGGCACGCCAGAACGGGGTTGAAATGAGCCTTATTAATGCGGCAATATCCGGCAATTTATTACGAAAGCAACAAATGGCAGAAAGGATTTTAAACACTGTTAAAGATATTGCCAATCCTAAAATTGCCGTACTCGGTTTAGCTTTTAAAAACGGGACAGATGATTGCCGTGAAAGTCCGGCAATGGAAATTGTATTTAATCTGTTGAAAAAAGATGCTTTCATCACGGCATACGATCCCAAAGCAATGAATACGGCGCGCAATATATTGGAAAATAAAATTAATTATGCCGAAAATATGTATGCTTGCCTGAAAGATGCAGATGTTTTGGCGATTTTAACAGAATGGGATGAGTTTAAAACTTTAGATTTGGAAAAAGCTGCTCAGCTTATGAAACATAAAAATATTGTTGATTGTCGAAACTTAATCAATGCAAAAGAAGCTATTGATAAAGGATTTAGCTATCAGGGAATTGGAAAAAAATAAAAATAGAGCAATCAAAAAGAGCCGAGATTAACCGCTCGGCTCTTTTTTTATCTATAGCGAATTAATAGTTCTCAGCATTAACCTCAAAATAGCTTTGCGGGTGGTTGCATACCGGACAAACTTCCGGAGCGTTTGTGCCGACAACAATGTGTCCGCAATTACGACATTCCCAAACCTTAACTTCGCTTTTTGCAAAAACTTGACGCATTTCAACGTTTTTCAATAATGCTCTGTAACGTTCTTCATGGTGCTTTTCAATAGCGCCGACAGCTCTGAATTTTCCGGCTAATTCCGCAAAACCTTCTTTTTCTGCGGTTTTTGCAAAATCTTCATACATATCAGTCCATTCAAAATTTTCCCCTTCAGCCGCAGCCAGTAAATTTTCAGCCGTTGAGCCAATTCCGTTAAGTTCTTTGAACCACATTTTTGCGTGTTCTTTTTCATTATCAGCTGTCTTTAAGAACAGTGCCGCAATTTGCTCAAAGCCTTCTTTTTTTGCTTTTGAAGCAAAATATGTATATTTGTTACGAGCCTGACTTTCACCGGCAAAAGCAGCTTGCAGATTTTTTTCGGTTTGCGTACCGGCATAAGGATTTGATTTAACAAAAGCATTTTCCTTCTTACATTTAGGACAAACGGCAGGCGCGACATCTCCCTCATGAACATAACCGCAAATTTTACAAATAAATTTCATTTTTTTACTCCTATAAGATTAAATTTGTAAACTTAGTTTATAGGATAATATTTTTTAGTCAATTTATATTTTGCTGATTTTAGAAACAATTTTTGCTTATATTGGTTTTCTAATTAATTCCCAATAAATTTTTGGCATAATCACTTGCCTTAAAATAATCCAAGTCTTCTTCTTTTTCTCCGACACCGACAAAATAAACAGGCAATCCGGTTTCTTTTATAATTGCCACCAAAATACCACCTTTTGCCGTACCGTCAAGCTTTGTAACAATTAAACCGTTAACACCGATAATATCCTTAAAAATTTTTACTTGATCTGCGGCATTTTGTCCGGTTGTGGCATCAATGGTTAATAATATTTTGTGCGGCGCATCAGGTATAATTTTTTGCAAAACACGCACAATTTTTTTCAATTCATCCATTAATCCGTTTTTATTTTGCAAACGGCCGGCGGTATCAATAAATACAACATCATCTCCGTTTTTAATTGCAGAATTTAGTCCGTCATAACAAAGTCCGGCACTATCAGCGCCTGTTTTGGCGCTATATATTTTCACATTACATTTATCGGCCCAAGCACTTAATTGTTCAACGGCAGCGGCACGAAAAGTATCTCCGGCAATAAGCGAAACTTTTTTCCCCTCCGCCTTAAATTTTGCTGCCAATTTACCGATAGTCGTTGTTTTTCCGGCGCCGTTTACGCCAACCATAAGAATAACAGCCGGTTTTTCATTTATAACAAATGCTTTTTCTCCGGCTTGCAAAATTTCTTCAATATCACCCGCCAAAAGCCTTAAAATTTCGTCTTTTGAAATTTCCTTATTTTGTTTTCGTGAAGAAAATTTTTGCATAATCTCGTCGGTTGCCTTAACCCCCATATCTGCCATCAGCAAAGTTTCTTCCAAACTTTCAAGGGTTTCACCGTCAATTTTCTTTTTATTGAAAATATCACTCAATCCCTCACTGATTTTGGTAGAAGATTTTTTTAATCCCAACCCGAGTTTTTCAAAAAATCCCATATTATTCTCCTTCTTCAACACTTAATGTGCGCAAAACAGCTGCTCTGCGCCGCCTTTCGTTCATTGGAATTTGCGGCATTTTTGCCGCAGGCGTGCCTTCTCTTTCGGAATACGGAAAAACATGAAGTTTTGAAATTCCTGCCTCTTGTACCAGTTTGCATGTATTTTCAAATGCCTCAATACTCTCTGTCGGAAAGCCGCAGATAAAATCCGCTCCGAAAGTTGTGTTTGAGCGCTTTTGACGCAATTTATTGCATAAAGTTATAACATCTTCTCGACTATGTCTTCGCCCCATTCTTTTCAAAATAAGATTATCTCCCGATTGAACGGAAAGATGAAAATGCGAAGCCATATTTTCATGATTGTTATATAATTCAATAAATTTATCGTCTACCGCTGCCGGATCTAAAGAACCGAATTGCAAGGACGGAATTTGCGGAATTTCTTGCAAGATTTTCTCAACCAAATCCGAAAAAGACGGTTCATAAGAGCAAATATCCACACCGGTTAAGCAAATTTCCTTAAATCCCTGCGTCAACAACTCATTAATTTGCTTGACTACCAATTCAGCAGCAACTGAGCGATTTTTTCCTCTGGCATAAGGAACAATACAATATGTACAACGATGATTACAGCCTTGCTGAACTTGCACAAATGCTCTATGTCTCCCCTCAAATCCGGTAATAACATAATCTCCGCAATCATCGTCTTGAAAAATATCGCTCACAAAATTTTTCGGCAATTGGATATTTTCAACATATTTTTCAATATTGCGTTTTTCTTTATTACCTAACAGCAAATCAATTTCCGGCATTTTATACAACCTAGAGGCATTAATTTGTGCCGAACAACCGGTAACAATAATTTTTGCATTCGGCTTTTCGCGCCTTATTTTACGAATTGTTTGCCGACACTGGCGTTCAGCCTCACTTGTAACAGCGCATGTATTAATAACAATAACATTATCATATTCGCGCAATTTTTCTTTTATTACCTCGGATTCGTAAGCATTCATTCTACAACCGAAAGTGATTACATCTGCCATATTTTTTCTCTTTCTTTTTACAATATAACCAATGCGGCAACAATTAAAACGCCATAGAAAATCACGCCCACCAAATTTCCAAAAGCCACCTTAAAATCCGTAGAAGACGGTAAAGCGTTTTCTATGATAATTGTTTGTAATACAATATAAGCAAAATACGTCCACAAATTTAAATGGATATTGGCAAAAAACCAACGATTAAAATAAAAGCCGACAACCAAAAGAGCCAATGGCGCCAAGGCGGACGGAAGAGCATTATAAAACTTTATGTTCTTAAAACCGACACTTCCCATAACATAAGCATCGCCCGATTTTTTGGGAAACAGCGTAAAACTGGTGGGGCGAGCATTTAATACAAAACCCACCAAAAAATGTGCCGTTTCATGCAAAAATGTTCCGGGAATATTAATAAGCGAGGTTAATAGCATGCTACGATAGGTTTTATGTTTTAATGCCGATAAAACCAACACGCACAAAATTAAAAAAAAGCGATTATCCAGAAACAGTTGCAAAACTTCTGCTGAATTTATAAATGCCCAAATTTTATTGAAAGCCTGCACCAAATAACTCATCAGTTTTTCTCCAATACGGTTATTCCGGCTAAATAAGTATCAAGCAAAATTCGGCAAATTGTTGTTTTATTAATTTTTGATAATCCGTTTAAGGAGTCATTAGTTAAAAAAGCACTGAGCGAAACCAAAGTCAGCCACAATATTTGTGACGAAAGCATGCGCTCGGGAGGATTCATTGTCGGCACAATTTTTTCAATATGATTATTAACAATCCTCACAATGCTTGCAACCTTGCGAAGATAATAAAACGAAAACTGCCGTTTGCTGTTCAAATGATAATTATAGAGCATGAACCACAAATTATTATTTTCTAAAACATACTTCACAAAAGTTTGTAAAAAAGCATTCATATCAATAAAAGGATTATCGGTCTTTATAACCTTTTGCAGTTTTTCATGCAACTCATCAAGAGTTAGGTAGTTCTGCACCAAAATATAATTATCCATATTGGCAAATTGATTATAAATTGCTCCAACCGAACAATTTGATGCTTCAGACAATTTACGAGCCGTTAAAGCAGAAGCTCCCTTCTCTTTAACAATTTTGCGGCCGATATGAATAAGCAGATTTTGTATATTGTCTTTTTCCATTTTATGTCGTAAACTTTTTTAAATTTAATAAAATATTTGCATTTATGCGTTATACTAAAACATATATGCTTTTTATTCAACGACTTTTTATGGTTATCAGAGGGAAAAAATGAAAAAAATTCTTTTTATACTCTTCAGTTTAATAATCTTAATTCCGACTGTTGTTTCCGCCCAGGTTAATTTGCTCGGTACTGACAATAATCAGACCGGCATCACAAAAAAATGGAACAAAAACAATAGCAAAAAAGAAAAAAACATTGAGGAAAATACTCCTTTAAAAGATACTTATTTTTCCGGTTTTATTGAAGATATAGAAGCTGAAAAAAAAGCTAAAGAAAAAGCAAGAATAATGCTTAAGAGCGATCCGAAAATTATAAAATTGCGCAAAAGCCAATTAAACGAACTTGAAAAAAATAAGGCGGAAAGGGAGAAAATCCGCCAAAAATTTATAGACCTTGAAAAAGAAAAAATGAAGCCGGAAGAAAAGATAAAAAGTATTGTGGAAACTTTTGAAACCGCTCCTTTAGGCTTGATGTGGGCAATAAGTCCTGATAAAATGCAACAAGTCGGTTATGAAATTGAAAGCATTGATCTTGAAGATTATCCGAACTCGTTTATAATAAAAAATTATCAGCACAAACATAATCAGAACTACGAAAACGTTATTATTTCTTTTGGTGAAAACAATCAACTTTGGCGCATTAATGCTCAAACAAGCGCGCAAAAAGATGAACCGACCGCTAAAGAAACCCTCAAATTATATAACAAATATTATGAGGCTCTGGCAGAAAAATACGGCAATGCAAATGAGTATTTTTCTCCTTACACTTATGAAGAAGAAATAACCGAAGGCGAAGGCAAAGAAGCTATAACACGCATCATAAAAAAAGAAAATCCGCGCGGAAATCCAAACTTTTTAAAAGAGCTTCAAACCGGAAAAGCAGACCTTTATGCAACATTTCATGACAACAATATCGGTGTTACATTGAGTGTTTATATCAATGAAGATAATGAGGGATTGCTTATTCTTGATTATAAAAATTTGCAATTAATGAAAAAAGAAAAAGAATCTTTTATCAATATTTTATAAGGACGGTTAAAATGAAAAAAGTCAGTTTTTGCGGTATATCGGGCAGTGGAATGAGTCCGTTGGCACAAATATTGCGTTTATCCGGTGTTGAAGTACTTGGTTCCGATAGAAATTTTGACTTAAACCGCGATTTAGAAAGTAAACAAGCGCTTGAAAATTTAGGCATAAAAATTTATCCGCAAGATGGCTCGGCCGTTAGCAAAGATTTGGATTTTTTATGTGCCTCAACCGCAGTAGAAGATACGATTCCCGACATTAATGCCGCCAAAGAAAAAGGCATAAAAATCATTACCCGTCCGGAATTGTTAGCACAAATTTTTCACTCTTATAAATACGGAATTGCTATCGGCGGAACTTCCGGAAAAACAACAACAACCGCTATGGTCGGGTATATTTTAGATACTGCCGGAAAAAATCCGTGCGTAATTAACGGTGGTCTGCTGCGTAATTATGAAAATAAAAAAGGTATTCCGAATTTTATCTATAATAAGGGAGATATTTGTGTGGTTGAAGCCGATGAAAGCAACGGAAGCATTGATTTATATAATCCGTATGTTGCACTGATTAATAATATTTCGCTTGACCATAAAACCCTTGATGAACTTAAAATTTTATTTCAAAACTTGGCAAATCGCACGCAAAAAGCAGTTGTTGTTAATGCCGACTGTAATCTTTGCCATGAGATAAAACATCAGAATTTAATTCGGTTTTCACTGAAAAATCCAAAGGCAGATTTTTATGCCGATAACATTAAACCTTTACCTGACGGAACACAATACAATTTTCGCGGTCAAATATTTAAGTTAAAACTTATCGGCGAATTTAATGTGGCTAATGCTTTGGCTGCGATTGCCGTTTGCGAACAGATGGGCGTATCCCCTTTTGAAGGAGCAAAAATTTTGGAAACTTTCGCCGGAACGAAACGCCGTTTGGAGGTATTGGGCAAAAAAAACAACATTACGATTATTGATGATTTTGCCCATAATCCCGACAAAGTTGCCGCCTCGCTTAAAGCATTGAAAAACTATTCAGGGCGCTTGGTTATCATGTTTCAACCGCACGGATTCGGTCCGATGCGCCAAACGGGAAAAGAAATTATGAAAAATTTTGCTGAAATTTTAGCTGCGGAAGACATTTTAATCATGCCGGAAATTTTCTTTGTCGGCGGAACGGTGACGCGCGATATTTCATCAAACGATTTGATTAATCGTGCAAAAGAATACGGACATGAAAACTCGTTCTTTGTAAGCGATAAAGCCGAAGCAAAAAAAATGATTAAACAAAAAGCAAAAACCGGCGATCGCGTAATAATCATGGGGGCGCGCGACAATACTTTAACCGAATTAGGTAAACAAATTTTGGAAGAATTATAATGAAATTAAGTAAAAATTCAAAAGTGGCAATTGTTGCTCCATCGGGGCAAATCGGCAATCTTGAAAAAATAGAACTCGGACTTAACTATCTTAAAAGTTTGGGATTTAACCCCGTCTTCGGCAAGCATGTTTTTGACACTTATCGCTATATGGCAGGCTCGGATATAGACCGCGCAAATGATATTAACGAAGCTTTTGCCAACCCTGAAATAAGTGCCATTTTTTGCGTGCGCGCAGCAGCCGGCGCATTAAGAATTTTGCCGTACTTAGATTATGACTTAATCAAAAAAAATCCGAAGCCTCTGATAGGATTTTGTGATAATGCCGCGCTCGAGCTTACCTTATATGAAAAATGCAGCATAGAATCACTTAACGGATTTTTGCTTACCTACGATTTTAAGGCCGGAGAACTTGATTCTCTTATTAAACAAAGTTTTGAAAATCTCTTGCAAAACAAAACTATTAAAATAACCAGTGGAAAATGTCGGCAAAAAGGCAAAGCCGAAGGAAAGTTAATTGCCGCAAATTTAAGCACATTACTTTATCTTGCTGGAACACAATATTTCCCCGATTTAAGTGATAAAATTTTGCTGATAGAAGATGTGAATGAACGCATGCATAAAATTGATATGATGTTGCAACAGCTTAAACTTCTGCCGAATTTTTCTAAGCTTTCGGCAATTATTCTCGGACAATTCACCAATACAAAAGGCGATGAAGAGGACGGCTCGTTGGAAGATTGTTTTACTGATTTTCTGCAAGGTGTAAATATTCCGGTGGTGCAGGACTTTGAATTCGGACATACCAAAAGTCGCTATGTTCTTCCCATCGGCGCAAAAGCTAATCTAAACGCTGAAAAAGCGGAACTTATCCTAACAGATTTTTAAGTGCTTCCACATATTGCAGATTGAGCTTCTCCAAAATCTTAAAGTATAGTTCAACCCCGCTCCAAAGTTTGAAACAAAAAGCAAATATTATACCGCTGACAAGTAAATTTCCGCCGACAATAATAATTCCGGAAAAGAAAAAACCTTCTCTTATGATGTCGGTTTGCTCGCTATGAACCTGCGATATAACGGTTGCCCAATAATAGGCGGCAAAAAAACCGTAAATCGCATAAATCAGCAATTTCTCGAACTTGCCTTCAAAAGCATTTAGAAGTGCCGGCATAATCAGCATAAACAAAATGGTAAAAAGCGGAAAAAAGTATGGCGACAGCGTAATCAGCCAATTCCCTCTTCCGCGCAAGGTCATAGAACCACCGCTATCGTCCGGATTGAGGCGAATTCGCCCGACCCAATGGCAGGTTAAATAAGCAAACAAAGCGTGCGTCAATTCATGCGAAACAATTTGCATTGATGAGCGAATTTCCGAACCTGACATAAATGCCGTCACTACATAAAAAATAACTCCGGCACTAAATGCATAAAACTTTATATTATAAAAATTGATATGTGTAAATGCAAAAGTAAATGCCGGAATATTCAAAACCAGTAAAATTGCCACCGGCCAACGCAATAAATTTATGATAATATCCAAAAATCTTCCCATGATACATTTCCTCTATGTTAAATTATTCTTTGTATAGCGGAATAGAAACCTCAAAAGTTGTGCCTTTTGCAAGTTTGCTTTTAACTCTTATTTTTCCCTTAAATCTCTCTACCAAACTGCTGACAATTGCCAGACCGAGACCGGAGCTTTTCACATTTTCATTTGCTGAATAAAACGGTTCAAATATATGCTTAAGTTGTTCTTCGCCAATCCCGATACCGGTGTCGGAAACGCTCACGACCGCTTTATTTTTTGTTTTTTGCGTAACCACATTTAAGCTTCCACCTTCCGGCATTGCTTTGATGGCATTCTGTGCAATATTTAAGATTATCATCTTAAAATCTGCTTCATTTCCGCGAACAAACAATGATGATTGCAAATCAGATTTAATGGAGATTCCTCGCCTTTTTGCATCATAATCAACCATTATCAACATATCTTTTATTGCGGCAGAAACATCTATTTTAGAATAATCATCATCAGAAAACTGTGCCAAACGCAAAAGTCTTTCAGGTGTTTTTACACTTTCAACCAGCAGTTTATGCACTTTATTTAAATATTGTTTTAACTCATTATCATCAGGCGTATTCTTATAGTAACTATCAAGTATTCCTTCAAATATCAAGCGGATTGCCCCTAAATTATTTTTCATTTCATGAGCTATTGAGGTAGAAATAAATGCTAAAGAGCTGACTTTTTGCTGATGTGAAAACAACACATCCCTACTTAAATCATGGATTGCTTCAACAATATAATACTCATCTTTTTCGGAGCCGAATTGCAGTTTTGCTGCGTTTATATAAAACGGCACTTTAAAAACCTCATGCACGGTTGTTAAAATATCTTGTTTACCGCTCATAATAACTTTTACAGGGCATAAATATTTGCTCTGAGAACATCCCTCACAATCGTATCCGTATGCTTTATAGCATTTTTGCCCGACACAAGATTTTTTTGCCTTAAATAACCGATTAAAAGCAGAATTAACCATAACCACATTATAATTACAATCAATAACGCGTATAGCATCAGGAATTGAATCGATAAGTCGCTGCAAAAAATTTTCGCGTGATTTTATTTTTTCCAAATTTGTCTCTGTACTATCAAGCATTTGATTAAAAGCCGAAGACAAAATATCAAATTCATCAGGAAGCCTTTTTTGCCTATGCTCTAAGCGGCTGGAATAAATACCTTTGGTGACCAGATTACTGATTTTTGTTAATTTATCTACCGGTCCCAGCACCCAATAATTAAGTAAATACATCAACAAAACAATAAACAAAACAACAACAACCAAACTAAAGGCAATTATCTTTAAACCGGCAACCAAGGTTTCACGGTTTTTATCATAATTTTTTCGCAGTTCCTCATTGAGTTTTTGCTCGTTATGCAATTCTTTTTGCGTAAGATTCAATCCCTGAGCTATTGATTGTATTCCCATAGATGGTGCCGCATCAGGATATTTTTCAGCAAATTTTCTCAAATCTCGCCTTAAACTTATGTTATCAAGCAATAAATCAACCACATACTGATTTCTCAAATAAATTTGATTATATCCTTCTTCAACGCGCTGTGCATAAAATGCCACGAAAATAGAAAAGAACAAGCCTACAACAAAAAACAAAAACGCAAACAGACTGATCAAGATTTTTTTATTAAGACTTATAAACATCTGTGTTTATCCCTTTCTATTTATGGTTTAACGTCAACTAAAACAGGGAGAATATCTGTCTTATTTAATTTATAATAAGACAAATTAAAATCCAACATGCCGGCAACATTATTAAATTTTCCTTCATAAGACATTGCGGCTATTATTTGTTCTCCCAAAACTTTGCGCCCTATTTCTCGCGATTGCTCTCTTGTCGCCCAAATATAGCGATATGTTATATTTGAATTAAGTTTATGCATAAATGAGCGTAAACACTCCTCCAATGAAGAAAATATGCGATATTTGAATTCGGCATTCGGAACATCTTCCGGAGCAAGACCTTCATCAGAATACCAAATTTCTTCGCGATACAATGAATTTGCCGAAACAGCCAACCGAGAATTTCCCCAATCTGAATATATGCCGGACATTGCAATCAATAATCCTGCCGGAATTTCATCAACTTTTTGCATCAATTCTTCAAGTAATAATTTATATCTGGTTTGTGATTTATTCTTGCTGAAAATATCATATTTTTCAGCCTTTTCCTCAATAAAATCTTTTTCTTTTTTGCTTAAAGATTTATTTTCCTGCACTGATTTATATAACGAAGATATAGCATTTCTTTCAATGGCAATTTCTTCATTTATTTTCATTATAAGCGGAATTAATATGCGAATAAATACTTTATTTTTTTCATCTGACTTTTCAATTTTTTCCCAATCTGTCGGCAACGTTTTAACATAAATTCTCGGAACCTGAAGATTGGTTTTTCCAAAATCAACATAATCATATTTTTCAAATAATTCTTCTAACTCGGCATAGGTTGCTTCTTTAACCAAAAGCGCTCCCTGTTCAAAACGGATATCCGCTTTAGCAAAAGCATCAGCTGAAAATAAAAAACATAATGTAAAAATTAAACCGAATATCTTTTTCATTCTGCCAACCTGACTTCTCTTATTTGAGGAACAAATTTGTTAAGTGTTTTTATTATTAAATTATTGAGTGTGTTCTGCGCAAATGGACATCCGGCACAGTGTCCGCAAAATTTCAAATTCAGAACACCATTATTGCAGCTTATAATTTCGACATCACCGTTGTCCCGATTAAGTGTCGGACGAATATACGAATTTGCAACCGCCTCTGCCAGAGCAATTGTGTTTTCGTCTTTTTTGATATTTAATATATCTGGTTTTTGGCTTAAAAAGTCTTCCAACTCGGCAATAACAACTAACCGCAAATCCTCATGCGTTTTCTCATCCTTATATTTAATCGCACACAAATCCGGAGTAATAAAACAATATTCAACATTTCCATAAGCAAAAATATTTTCAATAAATTCCACACCGCTTGCATGGTCTTCATCAAATAACAACACAGAATCTTTCAGCAGGTTTTTAACATAAAAATTGATAACCTTCAAATTTGGTAAGTGTTCAATTTGTAACTGCATTAAAATATTATCCTAAAAGAGTGATTTTTCTTGCATATAAAAGCCTCAACCTCATTTTCGTTTTTTGAGTATTTTTATTATTTCCGCAAAGTCAATAATGCCGAATATTTTTGCTAAAATCAAGTAAAATACACTTCCAAAACCCAAAATCACACCTAAGACAACCAACAACAAGAATTTAGAGCAAGTAAGTATTTGCGGATTATAATATAATAAAGCTCTTGTCTGCCCATAAAGAAAAGCACCGGTCATCAATGAAATCATAGCAATTTTTGCCAGTTTTACAAGTAGTGCTTTTGAAAAATTCCAATATCCGCGCTTATAAAGTCCTCTCACATATTGTCCGAGCGAAACAAATGCGGCAATGGTTGTTGCCATTGCAATCCCAACATGCCCGAACCAGTGCATTAAAATCAGATTAAATATAAAGTTCACCGCAAAAACCACCGCACTGTATTTAACCGGCGTTACAGTATCACCGCGGGCAAAAAAATTCGGCATCAGCGCTTTAGTCATAACATAGCACGGAAGTCCGATTGAATATGCCACAACCGCCAGTGCTGTTTGTGTTGAATCACTTGCTTGGAAACGTCCGTGTTCAAACAAAAGCGTAACAATCGGCTGTGCCATCACAACCAAAATAACCGCTGCCGGAAAAGAAAGCAACGCTCCGTATTCAATAGCTTTATCCTGAGTATTGCGAGCCTCCTGCAAGTTTCCTGCCTTCAGAGCTTTTGATAATATCGGCAACAAAGCAACACTGATGGCGGCGCCAACTACTCCAAGCGGCAATTGTTGCAATCTGTTTGCATAATAAAGCCATGAAATTGCGCCCGTTCCGACCAAAGATACCAAAATTGTATCAACCGCCATATTTATCTGATAAATTCCGGCACCCATAACCCCCGGTGCAATACGCTTGAACAGTGTTTTAATTTCGGGATTTTTTGCAATTTTATTAACGTGCAGATAAAGCGGAATTCTTATATCAAGCTTTCTTAAAAAATACCTGAGCCAAAAAATCTCCAACACACCGGCAAGCGTTATACCGCAAGCAATACCATGAGCAGCCGAAGGCAAAAACGGCGTAAAAATAAAAGCCGATGCAATCATGGTTAAATTTAAGATAATCGGAGCAGTTGCCGGAGCGGCAAATTTTTCAAACGAATTTAAAATTCCGCCCTGAAAAGAAACTATGGCAATTAAAAGCAAAAAAGGAAAAGTTATGCGGCACAAATTCACCGCTAAAGCAATTTTTGCTTCATCTTCAATAAATCCGGGAGCCAACACTTCCACAACATAAGGCATAAAAATTTCAAACAGCAACACAAATAAGCCGACAATTAAAATCAGCAAGGAAATAGCTTGTGCTGCAAAAAATAATGATTTTTTCTTTCCGTCCGACACCAATTTTTGCGAAAACAGCGGAACAAATGCGCTGGTGAATGCTCCTTCAGCAAAAAGACTGCGAAATAAATTAGGCAGTTTAAACGCCACGACAAACGCGTCAGCCACCGCGCCCGCACCCAAAAAATTTGCCAGAACCATATCGCGCAAAAAGCCGGTAACGCGGCTAACAAGTGTTAAGCCGCCAAATGTCGCCACCGATTTAAATAAAGACATTTAATCGTTCTCCGTTTGTCCTGTTTTTAGCAAAAATATAGCATTAAATTTTTTCTTGTATAATAAAAAGGCTGAGTTTATCACAATATTTTATAAAAACCCTGATTTGTTTTTGGGTTACATACGCAAGAATGCACAAAGCGTTAAAAAAGTAATTGACTTAAGATGCTGATTGTGGCAGAAAAAACACTACTTACATTGAATAAAATAGTTTTAATAAATTTGTTACTGCCTTAAATTTTTGAGAGGATAGAATGGTAAATAACATGCCTAAGGTATCCGTGATTATACCTGTATATAATGTTGAAAAATATTTAGGGACGTGTCTTGATTCGGTTATTAATCAAACATTGAAGGATATTGAAATTATATGTGTTAATGACGGCTCAACCGATAATTCTTTGCAAATTTTAGAAGAATACGCAGCAAAAGATGATAGAATAAAGGTAATAAACAAGAAAAACGGCGGACTTTCTTCAGCCAGAAATGCCGGACTTGATGTAGCAATCGGAAAATATTGCTATTTTATAGATTCTGATGATTGGATTGAGCTTAATACCCTTGAAAAACTGGTAAACATTATTCTAGAAAACGATGTTGATGCGGTGATTCATAATGCAACCAACATTCCGGAAGATGAAAAATGTGTTGCCACTGCAAATGATGCGCAAAACTGGTTTGACAGCTTTATAAAAGCAAATGGTGTGTATAATCTGCCTATAGCCATAAATAAAGATGTTCCTTCCGTTGCATGGAATAAATTATATAAAATGGATATTATCAGCAAATATCATTGCCGTTTCCCTGAAGGATTGGTGAATGAAGATGAGGCATTTTTGTGGACATATATGATTCATTGCAAAAATTATTATTACCTGAATGATAAATTCTATAATTATCTCCGCCGAGCTGATTCTATTATGGGTACAAGAGATAATTCACCAAAAGTTTTAGATATTTTAGGTATAGAAAAAGAAATTTACAACACCGTAAAAAAATACAAAAACATTGAAGATTATCAAGAATATTTGACTGATTTATATGTTGATGAAGTTAAATATTTGTTCAGCCGAATGCCGGAAAAATATCGCCACAAGGCTCTGGTAAGAATAAAAAACTATTATAAAACAATCAATCATGATAAAAAAATATTTAAAATATATGCAAAATATAAATACAAGCGTTTTTTCCAATTCATTAAAGGCATTTTCTCTATACAGAACATAAAAAAAGATGATTATGTCGGAAAGCAAGTAAAGCTCTTTGGTATAAAGATGAAGTTCAAAAATAAACGCAAAACTCGTTTACAAAAAGAAAACATTACAAAAAATAAAGAAAAACAAAATGCTTTGCTTAAACAAACAATTTTATCAACAAAAATTATCCCGAATAAAATTGTTTTTAATAATTTCAATGGCAAAGGTTATGGTTGTAATCCAAAATATATTGCAGAAGAAATAATCAGGCAAAAATTGCCTTATGAACTTGTTTGGCTGGTAAATGATGTTGAAAAGGTGAAAGCCGAATTTCCTAAAGAGATTAAACTTGTTGAATGGACAACAGATAATGCAATTAAAGAATTTGCAAGTGCAAAGGTTTGGGTTTCAAATCAGCGTATGCCTCAACTATATGAAAAAGGATTGGTTAAGAAAGAAGACCAATTTTATATCCAAACATGGCACGGTTCGTTAGGAATAAAAAAATGCGAACGAAGCGTTGAAACCGAGAAGCCTTGGTGGTGCAAATGGGCAAAAGTTGATTCAAAATATATTGATTGCATGATTTCAAACAGCCGATTCTTAACTTCTTTATACAATAATGACTTTTATTATGATGGGAAAATTTCAGAATTCGGAAATCCGCGGAATGATATATTTTTCTTTAGTGACGAGCAAAAGGAAAATATAAGAAAAAAAGTTTGTGATAGGTTATCTATTCCATATAATAAAAAGATTTTTTTATATGCTCCCACATTTAGAGATTCAAATTATAATGATAAAGATTTTTCAATGTATCATATAGATAATTTAGAAAACATCTTAACCACCTTAAAAAATAAATTCGGCGAAGAGTGGATATTTGTTGCAAGATTGCATCCAAATCTGATGAATAATTTCAATGATATTTTTGCAAATCAAATAGATGTGATTAGTGCTGAAAAATATCCCGATATGCAGGAGTTGTTGGTTGCATCTGATGTATTAATCACAGATTATTCTAGTTGCATATATGATTTTATTTTAACTGGAAAACCTGCTTTTATTTATGCTAAAGATTTAGAAATCTATAACAATACTACGGGATTATATTATTCTTTGCACGAAACTCCTTTTAGTATATGCGAGGATAGCGAGCAATTAATCAAAAGTATAAATGATTTCAATCCGCTTGAGTATGCTGAAAAAATCAATGGTTTTATTATTTCCAAGGGTTGCATTGATAAGGGTACAGCTTCCAATAGTGTGGTTAATTTAATCAGTGACATTATAAATAACGGAGTGATAAAATAATGGAAAGACTAAAAACTTATGGAATAATCTTAGCCTCAGGCTATGGTAGCCGTTATGGTAATGATAAGCCTAAACAATTTATTAAAATAGCGGGTAAAACCATTTTAGAACATACTTTGGAAATTTTTGAAAAAGCGGATGCTATAGATAATATTATTGTTGTAATAACTCCGGAATATCGAACACTGGCTGAAGAGCTTGCTGCAGATGGAATAAGAGTGAATGTAATTAATCCTGAGCGATGTGCAACTCCAATGCGCTTTAAGGCTTTTGGGAAAGAACCTGATGGTAGTTTACTTGAGCCAGAAAAAGTTGCAGAGGCATCATTAAAAACATTTTTATCAGACCTTACCGGACAAGTTATCGATGTAAAGAGAAATTAGAAATCAATAAAAGCAAAACCGCCTGACTTAAGGCGGTTTTTTAATTTGCCGTTATTTACTCCTTCTTATTTTTGAATTCAATGAGCATCACTGTTATATCGTCAGATTGCTCTGCACCTTTAACAAATTTATTAATTTCCAAATTAAGTTTTTCCAAAATTTCTGCCGAAGAACCGCTCAACTGGCTCAATACTTTTTTCAGCCGCTCATCGCCAAACATTTTACCTTTTTTGTTTTGCGCTTCAGTTACTCCATCAGTATATAAAAACAACTTATCGTTAGGATTTAAGATAAATTTGCCTACTTTATAATGATAATCAGACATAAACCCAAGCACCAAATTACGCTCAACATTAATAAAGTCGCAATCTGTTTCCGATTGCTTTAACGGGAAACAATGACCGGCATTAATATAAGAAACTTCGCCACTTGCCATATCAAGCACACCGATAAAAGCTGTAACAAACATACCTTGAACACTGTTTTCGCAAAGAGTTTCATTCGCCCGATTAATCGCCTCATCCAAAGGGTATCCTGCCTGCAACATATTTTTAATGGCAGTTTTTGCCGACATCATATACATCGCAGCCGTAATACCTTTTCCGGAAACATCTGCCATAACAAAAGCCAAATGATTTTCATCAATCGGGAAAAAGTCATAGAAATCACCGCCGACCTCACGCGCCGGATCCATTGATGCCGCTAATTCAAAATATTCGTTATTCGGAAAATCTTCCGGCATAGCTGATTTTTGAATTGTGTAAGCAATTGCCAGCTCTGCTTCCATTCTTTCTTTTTCGCTTGAAAATCTTGCCAATTGCGTAACATGCTTTTTTATATCTTCCGTCATTTTATTAAAGACCGATGCCAAATTTGCCAATTCTATCGGATCTTCCAAATAAATTTTGGTATCCATATGACCTTTACTGATACGCTGTGCCATTTGCGAAAGTTGCATAATCGGCTTATTGATGTTTTTTTGCAAAACCAAATATAAAATACCGCTGATGACACAAACACTGCTTAAAAGCAAAATCAATAATACTGCCAAATGGTGCACGATCTCTCGAAACATTTCAGTTATCGGAACATTAACAATCAAAAACATTCCGTTATCAAGCTGTTTGATATAAGGGATATACTGTTTGCCGTTATATTTGAACATCTTTCCTTCTTTAAGCTTGTCAGAATACCAAGGCAACACTTTCAAACTCTTACCCATCAATTCGTTTTTTTCAGCCCCGGGTTCCGTGCTGGCAATAATATAATCTTTTACCTTATCGGCGAATAAAACAAAACTTCCGGCTGTCGGTTTAATTTTAAAAATTTCCGTTAAAATAGAATCCATTTGCCAATCAACGGTTGACATACCGATTAATTTTCCGTTGATATAAATTCCGGCACCAACGGTTGTCATCAGTGTTTTAGCTCCGATATTTTCATAATAAGGTTTTGACCAAAAGAGTTTTTCCCCTTTTCTTAATTCAGCAATAATCTCCGTATACCAACTTTGTCCTAAATAATTGTATTCCTCACTTTCGTAAGCATTATCAACTTCTATTTCATCATCTTTATTACGAAAAGCATACATACAGCTACGTTTTTTATTTGCATCAATAATATATGGTTCAAACCAAATACCGCCACCAAGTGAATCCGGATAATTTTGAAAAATACCGGTCAGTAATTCTTTTGCAATATATTCCTGCTTGCCGGCTTTATAGTGAACTTCACCGATAAGTGCCAAATCAAGCGCATTTTTTTCAAGCTTTGTAATTTCTTTGTTAACGCTTTCTACCAGTGAAGAAACGGCTAATCCTCTTGCGGCAACAGTCATTTCCTTACCGCTATAAAAAGAAAGTGAAGCGGCACCGGTTATTATAAATGCCAACAGACACAAAATAGCAAACGGCAGAACTATAATTTTTGATTTAATACTTCTAAGCATATATCATCTCCTTGTCGGCGATGTTATTACGTTTTTTATTATATTACAAGAGTTTTTATTTCACATGGTTATATACTATGAAATGGTGCGCTTTGCTTTGCGCTTATGTGCGCGCGTTACACTATAGCCCCGCAAGCGGCCGGCTCCGCCGTCTATCTTGCGCCGAACATTTCCGGCGCCACGATTCCGGAGAAGAAAATTACGATGAATTAGTAAGGTTGAATAATAAAATTTCTATTTTCGATTTTTATAAATTTGTATCAAAGTCCACACACTTAAAGCCATATCTGTTAAAGCAGACGGGTAGGCTTGCACATAAATATCATGCACAAACCATAAAAGCAGATTAGAAACCAATGCCCAACGCATTTGTTGCTCATTTTTGGTTATATACATAAAGATTGTATAACTGGCAGAAGCAATAATGGGAAATAAGCCGATAATTCCGCGATTATTTGCCCCTAAACCAGCAATAATACATAAAATAAATAAAATCCAAGTAATATTTTTAGTTAATTTGTTTTTATATGCTAAAATATTTCTGATTAACGCGATGGAGTTTGTTGTTAATGCGGCGTATGTGTAAAGAGCTATATTTGATAAAATACAAAAAACAACATCTATAACTTGCCACCATATTAAATCATTTTTATTTTTCTTTATAACCGAAATAGCAAGACAAATTGCCGACAATAAAGAAAATATGTTTCCTATAATTAAGTATGTTTGCATAAAATTTACCTCTGTCTGTTTTTTTACCTTAAATAGTTTCATAATTCAATACTGATTATCAAAAGTATTTTACATTGAAGGGTATTACTATTTTCTGGAAAGTAATAATCGGAGAAGAAAATATCTGATTATATTTTGCGCTTGCAGTGTTTAGGTCCACTTGTCTTTCGATAGTCGCAAAGAGAGCATTCTCGCACTGTATAATGGTCATAACACTCGTAATTGACGATATAAGGGACTTTTCGCATACGACCACTGATACTTTCTTCTCGATATTCGGTTTGTTGTATAGTATGCTGGTTTTTCGTGTATTCATCCGTAATAAAAAACTAAAAGGCATTTTACAACGTTTGCAAGTGTATTTATTGAGAGATATCAAAAGGATAATATACCTCTCTGCCCGCATGCCAAGTTTTATTTTTGATATGTTACAAAAAAAATGCGCTAATATCTTATAATTGGGATAATAGTTCCGGTTATAAATCTTTTAAGACTAATTATGGTTGAAATAAGCTGGGATCGATTGCATAGCAAAACGAACAAATACAAAATACCTTATCCTTTCAATAAGGATATTTTCCTATTGTAAAGTAGGATAAAGTCAATAATTTTGTTAAGCATTTGTCATTATTTTTATCTCTTTTTAACTTTATCAGCTATGCGACATATTATTTGTTCACCAAGTTTCAGTATAGAAGGACATTTCACCTTCTCTATATTTGTCCCTAGCTGTTTGTCAATCTTATGGGCAACTCTTTCTCGTGCTTTATTAAGGGCATTTTCCTCATTCAGCCATTCTTTAATTCCTTCTTTAATTTGTTCTGAAGCACCATCGACTAATTGTTCAATCTTTTGATGTTCGATTTCGTAAACAAGTTCAGCATATTCATCAACAGATAAAAATTTTTCGCCCTGAGTCTCTTGCTCTGCTCCTATACTTCCAAAATTATTATACCCTTTTTCATACGTACTTATATTAAACCCTTGTAAATCATCATCCTTAAAAACAGGAACTGCTACTATTCTTTTACGCGTCCTATGCCCGTAATCATCACCTGAATAATCCCATACCACATGTATTTGTGCTTCATTGGGATTTTTTAAGGTTTCGGATATAATAGATTTCTTTTCGTTTTTAATGTTATACTTATCAAGTATATTAGTCATCTTAATCTCCTTATGCAAATGTCCGCGCTAGTTTTAGTGTACCCCATATAGACAGAAAGTCAAGTATTTTTTAATTATTATTTCATTTTGAGGTAAATTTGAGGTAAAATGGAATGGAATAGTAATTTCGGGCATGTAAAAGCCAAACCTTATAAAGATTTATTGCAAAATATTTTTCCAGTATTGTCGTGCCTGATTCTGGGTGCGATATTTCATTGTTATGTTATAAGCTTTATCCGCCTTTTTTAGCCTTTCCTCAGGGTGACTAAGATAATAATCCAGCAGGGCTAAAAGTTCTTCTTTATTTTTGTACATAGGAACAGAATCACCATAAAGTTCTTCTATCTCTGGCATATAATCGGAAATAATAAAGGCTTTGCACGCGCTTGCATCAAAGATTCTATTGCTAATAAAACCAAAGTCTTTCATATTTTCTTTAGTATCATTCAATACTATTTTTGCCGAACTGTAATATTTACGCAAAATTCTGTTATCTATGTATTTTGCGCGAGCAACTCCTTTGGGCCAATAATCACCATATATTTGGATTGGATAGTTGTTCTCTAATGCTGTGCGGGCAGCCTTTCTGTCAAAATGATAATTACCGACAAAAAGAATTTCAGAAGATAATTTTTCATCAAAATCGGGATAAAATTTTTCGGTATTTGTAAATTGCGGAACAAAATATAGCGGAATTTGCACTCTATCTCTAAGCAGATGATATAATTTTTCCGAGCCGATTGCTAAAGTATCATATTGCCTGACAGAATCAAGAATCTTTAAAACATATTCATCTACCGGAATCGTCCTTTCTTTGTTGTTTATTTTTAAATTTGACCAAGCCAGCCACAATATATTTTTCTTACCGACTACAGCGTGTTCTATACCGGAAAGATTTCCACGTATAACAATGTTATAGTCAGCATTCTGCACAACTGGTTTATCTTTACCATTTTCATAAATACTCACATTATCACCTTGATTCGATATAACTTTTGCCAAATCTCTGGCCAACCAATAATCCCCTACACCAAACGAATGATTAATAACAACTGTACCATTATTTATATGCAATAAATATAAACAACTAGCCGCCAAAAAAGCGCTAGCAATTATAACAATATGTTTATTTATGAGATTTAACATGCCCTTTCTCAAATTAATTAAGAAAATTTTCAACTTATAACTAAATTCACAAAAATTATATTTTAATAAAAAATGCAAATCAAATAAAATCATCGCTTTGTGGAAAAAACACATTTTAGTAGTAAAAAATCAAAATAAATTCTACAATCATATAATCAGATAAATCTTTAGGAACTTATAATGCACAGAATCCAAACATTAAAAAGGCTTAATATTGCCACTTTTCTGCAATCCCAAGTTTTTTTATTTCCGGTGCTTTTGCTTTTTTATCAATACCATGGTTTAACCATTGGCGATTTCTTTTTATTTCAAGGAATTTATTCGCTGACCAGGTTATTTTTAGAAGTTCCTGCCGGATATTTAGGCGATTTATTTACAAAAAAAGATATCTTATTGTTGTCATATTTTTTCTTAATTTTGCGTTGTTGCCTTTTGGCTTTTTTATCTCAATACGGATATTGGATTATTTTGACTGGAGAAATTCTGTCCGGTATCGAAAAAGCTTTCTTTTCCGGTGCTATAGATTCATATATTTATGAATATCTTGACATACATGAAAAACAAAACGAAATGCCACGACAATACGGAATATTGTGGGCATTTATTGCGGCCGGTGCAACTATATCTTCGCTTATTGCATCATGGCTATATCATATAATTTCGCAATACAGTATAACCTCTTTTGGTTGCGATTATGGTTTTATTGTTTTAATTTTAATTGAACTGGTTTTTAACCTTTCTGCTGTTGCTCTAATTTGGGAAATACCAAATATCAGGAGGGCAGCAAAATCCGCAAAATCTCTCAAAACAGCGTGTACCGACTTTGTTTCTGCCGTTCATAAAATAGTCAGAAATAACGATTTGATATATCATCTTATCTTCGCCTCTTTTTTGTGGGGAACTGCAAGTTTGCTTGCTTGGACATTTCAACCTATGTTGCAAACAATGCTGTTTCCTATTGCCGCATATGGAATAGTATATTTTATAAATCACTTAACACGCACGATTTTTTCTATTAAAACAGCTGTTTTTGCTAAGTATATTTCTCTTCCAAAGCTGGGATGTATTGTTTTCAGTGGTTTCTTAGTTTGTTTTATTTTGTTTCTGATTTTTTCACAAATACAGCCTCTGTCGTTTTGGAAAAATATGCTGTATTTTTTATTTGTCTCCCTAATAATTGCCTTTCAACTTGTTTTCAGTAATATCTATACAGCATATATGCATAATGTTGTTTCACCTAATATCAGGGCAACAGCTTCGAGCATCTATTCAATGTCAGGACAGTTATTTGGTGGAATATATCTGATTTTGCTTAAATTTTTAACCGAATATTTTTCTATAACTTTTTCCATGACTATCTGTTTGGGCTTTTTTATTCCAATGGCTGTGTTGCTACATAAAATTATAAAAAACAAAACAAATTGAATATCAGAATTATTGCTCAATCCAAAACGTTTTTATAAAAGAGAGCACGGACAATGGCAGTCGTGTGCTCCTGTCGGATATTTAAATATTCCAAAAACAAATACAACATCGGCAGATATTATTTTAGATCCAGACAGAGCTCCGAAAGTCAAAATATTGTTTGAAGAATATGCAAAAGGAGGTAGGACACTTCAAAACATCACAAACTTAGCAAGAAGTAAGGGTTTATATTCTAAAATGTGTCGTGTTAAAAAGACAATCAGCAGAGCACAAGTGCGCAATATCTTAAGAAATCCGTTTTATATAGGTTATTTTTATAACAAAGGAAGAATCTATCAACATCACTACGAACATCTGATTGATAAGGACCTGTTTGAAATTGTGCAAGAGGTTATGGAAGGCAGAAAACGTGCGCCAAGTCATTTATATTACGGCGAAAAGCAATATGTGCTGACCGGATTAGTAAGATGCGGTTGTTGTGGTAGTTTAATGACCTGTGAAACCAAAATTAAGGACGCAAAACATTCATATAACTACTTAAAATGCAATAAATTACGCTCAGAATGTCATCAAAAGCCCCTCAATGAAGCAAAAGTATTAAAACAAATTGAAGAAGCTTTAAGTTTGCCTATGAATATCAGTGATGAAATGGTGAAGAACTTAAAAGCGGAAATCAGAAAAAAGCTTAAAGAAGAATCGAAAGTTACAGCTTCTATGAAAAAGAACATCACCGAACAGCTCCAAGCCTTAAGAGAAGAAGAGAAAATTCTGTTTAAAGGCTATGTTCAAGGCAAATGCGATGAAGAGATGTATAACGAAATGAAGGCTGAAATTGCTGAAAAACGCGATGCTTTGCAAAAAACAATGGACCGGTATAATGCAACAGATACCGAAATTGACGATATATGCGAAAAAATCATTGATGTTACTGTAAATGCAGGAAAAATTCTGAAAAGTCCGGAATCGCAATCGGCGAGCGAAATTTATGCGAGCCGGACAAGATGTCGTGAGCGACAGACTGGAGCGAGAGACAAAATTTCTTTAAAACGCGACTTTTTGAGATTAATATTATCGGACTTTTTTACAGATGGAAAAATGTAGTATTTTCAATAGCTAAGCCGTTCGAAGCACTGCTCCAAACGGCTCAAATTAACAAATGGTGCGCTTTGCTTTGCAATTATGTGCGCGCGTTACACTATAGCACCGCAAGCGGCCGGCTCCGCCGTCTATCTTGCGCCGAACATTTCCGGCGCTACGATTCCGGAGAAGAATATTACGATGAATATAAGCAGTTGGATTATAAGCTGGAGTTGCTTTTATCTTATTTTTTCATACCTTTTATCAGATTTTAATTTTTCAACTTCTATAACGCATTTTTTATAAGCATCAGCATCTTCTCCAAACCTTTGGGCTATTTCTTTTAATCGCTCATCAAAAGTAAAATCTTCACCATTTGGACCGGTTGACATATCGGCACAATTCAAAATAAACAGCTCATCAGACATATTTTCAACCGTTTCATCGCCGTGCAAAGATACTTCTTGCCAATAGCGATAATTATTGCGCTTTAATATCTCTCCTCCGATTGCAGCATGGGAAGCGTTGCTTTCTATAAATTCGTAGCCTAAATCGTGCATAATACCGAGCAAAAACATGTCTTCTGCATATTGCTCATCACCGAGCTTTAATTTGCCTGCCAACATTTTAGCTTTACGCGCTACCCCTAAAATATGTTGCCATCTGCTTTGTATAATCATTATTTTTCCTTCTTATCTGAAATAAAAATCTTTTGTGTTAAATAAATTAATTTCATTGGCAAAATTATTTAGTGCTTGCTTAATTTCTTTCATTGTTGAACAGACGGCAATAACACCTGTATCAATACACTTTTGCCGATATTCAGGCGTATCATTTCCTTCTGCACCGACAAAAGCGATACTTTTCATTCCGGCAGCATTCGCCGCCTTAAAATCGTTCAAACTATCGCCAATTACAATACAATCTTTTGGCTTAAAACCTTTTGCTGTTGCTGCCAACAAAAATATATCAGGCGCCGGTTTGCCTTGTCTTACCATATCTACCGTAAAATAGTCATTCGGTGACATATATTTTTCAATCCATTTAAATTGCGTCATTTTCCATGCATGTTGTTCCTTAGTGGCTCCGGTTGCAATACAATGTGTAAAACGAGCATCGCTCATAATATCTTCAACATTGGCGATAGGTTGCATAAAGTGCATGCCTTTATATTTTTCTCCGGCATCAATTTTTTGCATAAAATCATCATCCAAAACTAAATCATGAAAATATCTTTCTAAATTTATTTTTTTGTTTTTGTCCGCAATACCAACGAGCAGATTTAATTTTTCATCTTCGGAAAGAATAATATTTTTTTCTTTTTTCAGCGTTTCGAGCCAAACGGAAACCCACAGTTTTTCACTATCAGCAATAACGCCGTCAAAATCCCAAATGATTAACTTATTCATATTTAATTCCTCATTAAAAACTACCAAATCTATAACACTGCATAAAATAATAGTCAATATTGCTGTATCAAAAGTCCGATAGTTGATGAAAAAGTGCGGCTTTTGAGAAACAAACAATCGGACTTTGCGTAAATCAACTCCGCAAAAGCAAAAACCGCCTTTGAATAGGCGGTTTTTAAAAATGGTGCGCGATAGTTTGCGAGTATCGGACTGAAAATGAGCAAGATTGTAAAGCGCTGGGAGATAAAATATGCTTTTAAAATCTGGATCAACCTTGATTTTGTTTTTTTGCCTTTTTTATTGTTGCAATTGATGCAATTGAATTGGTTGGTACAGGTGACTTTTCTTCCAAATTTGTTCCAAAAACATTATCAATTTTTTGAGCTATTTTTTTACGAACTTTTGCCAGTTTGTTGGTAATATTATCATTATGCCGTGTTGTTTCATCTTGCATATTATTTTTCAATTTCCTGTCTTTTGTATCGTAATATTCATTATATTTACCATCAGCTGTTTTTTCCGATTTAAGATTTCCGCTTTCATACCATCTGTAAGCACTTCCGTCAGTTAATAATTCTTCTCTCTTTTTTCCATTTTCGTAGTATAAACAATAATATTTACCGAAATTTTCGCTCATTAACTGATATTCGCCGTTTATTTCTTTATAACTTTCAGTCTTTGTATTTGGAAAATATCTCACAACACCTTCCTTATACTTAGCGGCAACAGTGCTGTCCGGAAGTAAATATACTTGTTCTGCGCCCCTGATTTTTGCAAGTTTACCATCAGAAACCAACCATTTATATCTTTCATCAACAATATTACTTCCTGTAATATCTTGTAAATACTTCGGCAATTTTTTTATCGCAGTTTCACTCATCATTTATCTCCTTTTAAAAAATCACTCATTATGTGCATATTATATCTTACTATATTATTTTTGTCAAGTCTTTTATAATACAAAAAAGTCATCGCTCCAAACCGACAGGTTTGGTCAAACGATTCACCGCTTTTTAAAATAATTAGAAGATCCCTAGATTTTTGCTTAACGCAAAAAAGGGATGACGTTTTATTAAAAAAGTCCGATAATTTACGAAAAAATGTCGTTTCAGGGATTTTAAAAATCAGACTTTTCATAAACCAACCCCACAAAAGCAAAAACCGCTCCTTGCGGAACGGTTTTATAAAATGGTGCGCTTTGCTTTGCACTTATCGGACTGATTTTTATGGTGAATATAAGCAGCTATCTATTCAACTCGACTACTTCCGCCATTACTAATATTAATATTTCCGATAATCCTCTGACTACTACCATGTTCAGGATGCTTAAGAGCAGTGTTATAAACCACATTTTTTGCATTAGGTGTTAGTTCTCTACGTAATGTACTTACATATATTGCAGACATCATAGAGGTTTCTATATTTTCTAATTTAGGCGTAATAACATCCTCTGGTGCATGCATCTTATTAACCATAAAGTCTTTTAATTCATCCACGCACGAAACGCTATATGGCGTAGAACGAAATTTTTTAGGATTTTCACCATATTCTATTTCACTAGCAAAATAATGCCATGCTTTTGCTTGCAGGTCTTTCTCAATTTCAGGTAACATATCTTTATTTTCCGGATTGTGAGATTGTTTAATAACGTTGTATAAACGAAGCGTTTGAGGCAAATCTATCTGCTCTCTTAGCTGATCACGATTAAACATCTCTTTACTCACAGCAATTGCCATAATCTCAAGACTATCACCAACAACAGAGTGCTTTTGGTCTTCACAAATTTCTTTCCAATATCTTAATAGTCTCTCATTTGTTGCTGATTTTAATTCGTCACGCTGTTCTATAAGACTTAACTCTGCATCTATAATATTTGATTTTGCTGGAATAAGAACATACTTTCCATGAATATTAGTTTCAGCTTTGACAGGTCTATTTTCATGACAGGATAAAATAGCTATTTCTTCAATATTTTCTTTAAAAGACATCATCCCCCAAGGACGTTCTATAGCCTGAGCGTTTTCTTTTAGTCTTTCTAATTTAGCTAATAATGAATCTTTTTCCATCCATCATCTCCTTGTATATAATTGTTTATCACCATTTATACTAATTTCATTTTCGATTTTTGTCAAGCGTTTTTGCAAAAAAAATAAAGTCATGCCTATTTTTTCGCGGTATGCGGAAAAATTTAAGGCATCTACCGCTTTAAAAAACAATTTGAAGATCCCTTGATTTTTGCTTAACGCAAAAAAGGGATGACATTTCTTTAAAAGTCCGATAATTTTTGCGGAATTGCTATTTTCGGGAAAGTAACAATCTGACTTTTCATAAACCAACCCCGCAAAAGCAAAAACCGCTCCTTGCGGAACGGTTTTAAAAAATGGTGCGATTTGCTTTGCGATTATGTGCGCGCGTTACATTATAGCCCCGCAAGCGGCCGGCTCCGCCGTCTATCTTGCGCCGAATATTTCCAGTGCTACGATTCCGGAGAAGAAAATTACGATGAATATAAGCAGTTGGAAAATAAGTTGGAGTTGCTTTTAGACATAAAACCCCTCACAGCGATTAAACTGTGAGGGGTTAATGTTAAAGTAGTTTAGGTACAATTCAGTGCACTGATGATAACGTAGAAGACATAGCACACTTCACAAACAGCAATTGTTAATAAAAAACCTAACATAACACTAATTTTTAAGTTAAAGAATTATTTTTTACTCAACAGCTTGTTAACATCTCTTTACGTGGGGAGTTTAATTCCCTACGATATTGCAACCAGTACATAAAGCCGATGATAGCGGCAGTAATCAATGTCATAGATGCAAAACAGAACAAACACGCCAGTAAAGCAAAACTAACATCACACTTACCGACTATTGCGGCAGATAGAACAGACAATACGAAGGAGAATCCGGTTCCTCTCACAAAGTAATCTATCCATCTAACTAAAGTTCCCATAACTCTAAAATTACTCACGCCTTTTCGTGAGGTTCTAAATAATTGACTAACATAATTTTCTTTCTACAAAAAACTATACAGGTTTTCGCAAGTTTTGTCAAGAATAAATTTTTGGCAATGTGAATTTTAACTAAAATACAGCCCCGTAATGGCGACAAAGCCTAAGATAAGCGCGAGGAGCTTCTGCGGCGTGAATTTATCCGTCTTAAACAGCACCGAGAGGAAGAACATCACAAAAATCCCCATTTGCTTAATTGCCATCACGATGGTCGGCGTGTCGTTGATAAAGCTGAACGTTTCTAACACATAAAAAATCGTTTCCAAAATGCCGATGGCAAAGGCCAGAAAATAAAAGCCGTTATACCAGCGCGGATTGGAAGTGTCTTTTGTATCGTCATCTTTACCTTTAAGCGCAAGGTAGCCGAAATACGGCAACGCCACCACATAATAGCCGAGGTTGAGCGTGATTTCGCTTGCCCCATACGCCGCCGATATCTTAATCAGATAAGTTGCCACCACATACAAAAACATTGTGCCGAGAGTGAGTATAATCCCAATGGGCTTGACCTCTTTAACCGAAGTTTTTTCGTTTTTGATGCAGTTGATATAAAACAGCGCGATGGCAAACACAAACAAGCTCAATAATGCCAAAAAGCGCGTCGAAAGCGTTAAATAACCGAGCATACAGTCAATAATGGTGGTGAAAAACAGCTCACTGCTTTGCACCAAGCCAATCAGGGCAATCGGCGTATATTTCAGGGCTTTCAAAAAGCAAATATAGCCGAGCAGAATCAATATGCCGTGAAGTGCGACATAAGGCAAGGCGGCGAGCGTGCATTCAATGCCGATAAACGCGCCGATAGCCACTTGCCCGATACCGGCAATCAGCGAGAGCAAAAATACCATTTTATGAATGTTGTGGCGGCTGACGGCATAGTCCAGCGTGGCATCGGAAGCCGAGTCAAACAAAGTCGCCAACACGGCGGTGTATCGTTTATCTGTCATGTTATTTATACTTATTCCTATTTTGCCAAAGGTTATCAAATATTTCCATAGGGATTGGCTTGCGATTATCAATATTACCATATAATCCGAGTTCACGCTCTGCTCGAGTTGGACTATGATAATCACTTCCGCCGCTTATAAGTAAATTGTTTTCTATGGCTAATTTCATTACAAAATCGGTATAATCATCGGTTTGAGTTGATTGATATACTTCTATACCGTCAATGTCGTAACTTTTTAATTCTTTCACAAATTCCGGTAGTGTATTTTTATCTATTCCTATTATTCGATTCGGATGCGCTAAAATAGCTAAACCGCCGGAGCGATGAATCAAATCTATTGCTTCTCCGTACCCGAATGGTGGCTGAATGAAATGTTCAATAGCGTGCGTTTTATCCGGAGCTTTACCTTTTTCTACAATCATCTTCACAAAAGCATCACGTGCACCACGAAGCGTTCCGTATTCTTCCTTAGTGTAACCATACCCCTTTAATGACTGTTCCATATATTTGTTGCGAGTAATATCTTTGCTATTTATTTCATCTAAACGTTTAAGAAACAAACCTATTATATGCGTATTGCGTTCACATGAAAGTTCTGTACCGTTGATTAAGTGAATATCATATTGTTTGGTGGCAATATACGCTTCTTTTAATCCGCGGACAGTATTATGATCCGTTAAAGCAATATATTTCAAACCTTTCCCTACAGCGGTACTGATTAAATCGCTCGGCGAATAAAAACCGTCCGATGCGGTGGAATGCGTGTGCAAATCTATCATTTTTAGTCCTTTTAATAGCTAAATTTACCTGCATTTTATGAAGAAATACTATGTAAGTCAATCTCAAAGCTAAATAAAATAACGTTTTGTAATAAAAACGGTATTGCAAAACCGCAAAAAATAGTGTATTATCCGTAAAAATTAAAGGAGAAATGCCATGACAACAAAACCTATTGTAAGACTTAATAAAAATGGTGGTGCTAATATTACCTACAAAACAGGTAAAGGCGAAGTAAAGGTTGATTTTAGCTATAATTACAAAACACATGAAGTCGGAAATGATATGTTTCCTGATTTGCAGAAAAAAGATACCAATTTAGTGATTACAATTTCTGAAAACGGTAAAGAGGCTGAAAAAAATGCACATTTGGTTGCTTATGAATATAATCATAAAGAATTTGCCTCTAAGGGTAAAGCTAATTTAATGGATAATTTGGCTGATATATACTATGGTTCTATGGTGTTTGATGCTGGAGATGAACATGCTCATGAACAATCGACGTCACAAAAATTGATTGTTAAGGCGGCTTTGGATGTCAGAAATTACATTGAGAATAATCAAAAAGTTCTTGCCGCACAAAAAACAGCGGTAAAGGGGTAAGACAATCCTTTTACATAAAATAAATTGTCGTCAACACGGCGGTGTATCGTTTATCTGTCATTTTCGTTTTCTTTAATCAGAAAAATAACCTATTAAAGAATAAGATTTTATTAATTGTGCATAAAAAGTCCGATAATTTTGGCGGGATTGGTATTTTCGAAAAGCTGATTATCGGACTTTACGGAAGATAACCACGCAAAAGCAAAAACCGCTCCTTGCGGAACGGTTTTATAAATGGTGCGATTTGCTTTGCGATTATGTGCGCGCGTTACAATATAGCCCCGCAAGCGGCCGGCTCCGCCGTCTATCTTGCGCCGAATATTTCCAGTGCTACGATTCCGGACAGAAAATTACGATGAATATAAGCTGATTAGATATAAGATGTACCCCTAATCATTCTGCTTTTTTATGCCTATTCTTTTATTTTGGTTAGGAAACTCAATTTTTTTCTCAAGATTATAAATTTTTCCCAGATAAGGAAATTCACGAACTAATTTTGAGCTTTTAAATTTTGAAAAATCTTTAATATTAAATTTTTCATCTAAAACACCATTGTCTTGCATTTCAAAAATTTGCTTTGCAATTTCATATCGTTCTTGGGGAAAAGAATAGTCCGTATAATTAGGTTTTAAATTATGATTTTTTCCGGCATCTAATCTACTTTGCAGCCATTCCATAGAAGTTGCAAAAGCAAGCGGATGGTGTCCTGCATCATTGATAACATCACCCTTAAGCGCTCTTGCTAATGTTTGAATGACAGGCGAACATTTCTCTATAGTTTGATTGATTAAGTTATTTTCTGTTTGCAACAAACTTGTCTTAATATTTTTTCTTTGTTCTCCAGACAGATTATATATATCATAAGATTGTAATAATCCAAATTGGCGTATTGTTTCTTGTTCAATTTGTTTAAGTCCGTTAATAACCTTCTTTCGAACCGATTTCTTTCGCCACTCTTCCGGTGAAGGTCTGTTTTGCTTTAAATAATCGCCGGCTTTTTCTACAAAATACACGCTAGCTGGTTTTAATTGCGGATACATTCCATCGATAACGGCAGCGTGAAAATATGGTGCATCTTTACTAACCCCACCTGTTAATTCTTTAATATGCTTATACCAAGGCTCGACATCTGAATGATAATTCCATTCTGCTACAAGATATAATAAAACAGGTGTAGGACATGGTTTTTGAGTGTCATGTCCTTGTATTTTGCTTCTAACCGCATTTAATAAATTCTTTAGATCCATGGGCAATCTTCCATTAATCTTCTTAATGGAATGGTAGTATGATTTGTAAGTTTCGTCAAGTATTTTTTTAAAAAAGTAGAAAATTTTATAAAATCACCTCGCGACGTCTCGTCGGCGACAAATAAATTCTTGTCGCCATCTCGGCTCCGGACTTCCGGATTGCTGACGCAATCTTGTCGTAAGTCCGCTTCTTTTACTCCTTATATCAATAATAAAAAAGGGCACCCGAAGGTGCTCTTTTTTATTACTGGTGCCATTAGTCTCGAATGTCCCTCGGTGATTAAAATCACCTCGCGACGCCTTGTCGGCGACAAATAAATTCTTGTCGCCATCTCGGCTCCGGACTTCCGGATTGCTGACGCAATCTTGTCGTAAGTCCGCTTTTTTTATTACTGGTGCCATTAGTAAGAATGTCCCTTGGTGATTAAAATAACCTCGCGACGCCTTGTCGGCGGCAAATAAATTCTTGCCACCATCTCGGCTCCGGACTTCCGGATTGCTGACGCAATCTTGTCGTAAGTCCGCTTCTTTTACTCCTGATATCAGTAATAAAAAAAGGGCACCCGAAGGTGCTCTTTTTTTATTACTGGTGCCATTAGTAAGAATCGGACTTACGACCCCGTCATTACCAATTCTGGCTACCTACTGAAATATCAACGACTTACAAATGTTAGTTTACTGATAACATATTGAATTAAAAAGATTTATGAAAATGCTTGACTTTGTGATGCTGATGGTATAAGGCTTTAAATGGTGATAAAAAGTAGCACCAGCGTAGCACCTGTGCTACCAATTTTAAAAAATATTAACTTTTAAGACGAGCTTATCATGAATACCAATAGTTTTAAATTTACCGACAAAAGCGTTAGAGAAGTTCAACCCACTGATAAAAGAAAATATTATCACGATACAGAAATAAGGGATTTACTATTGCAAGTGACTCCAAATGGAGCAAAAACATTTTACCTGTATAAAAAAATCAACGGAAAACCTGTCCGTTATAAACTAGGGAAGGTTGATGTAGGTGTTAAGTTTGCAAGAAATGAAGCGTTGAAATATAAGATGCTTGTAAATGCTGGTGAAAATCCACAGGAAACAAGAAAAAATATCAGGAATGATGATACTGTTGAGAAAATTTATCACAAATATATGGTTGAACACAAACTCAAATTGGCAAAAGCAACAATTGAAAGTTACAGAAGGATTTGGCATCTCCACTTAAAAAAATCATTTGGCAATAAAAAGGTTAGTGAAGTAACGCCTGAATCGGTTAGAAGATTCCATAGGCGATTATCTGCAACACCATATTGTGCAAATAAATCCATAGTATTACTGAAAGCGATGTATAACTATGTCATTAAGGAGGGGTATTATAAAGGTGATAATCCTGCTATAACAGTCAAATTAAATAAAGAAGAATCAAGGATAAGATATTTAGAACATCATGAACTTGAAAAATTTTTTAATGCAATAAACGAGTTACCAGAATCTGTAAGTAAGAATGCTATATTGATGATGCTATTTACAGGAGCAAGAAAAGGTAATGTATTGAGAATGAAATGGAGTGAAATTGACTTGGATGCTAAAATTTGGAAGATACCGAGGACTAAAACTGATAAAAATGTAACTCTTGCTCTTGCAGATAGTGCTGTTGAATTGTTAAATCAGTTGAAAAGTGAAAATCCTGTAAGTGATTTTGTATTCCCATCAGTAGAATCTAAATCAGGGCATTTGTACGATGCTAAAAAAGTATGGAATACTATAAGAAAAAAAGCAGGAATTACTGATGTTAGATTACATGATTTAAGGCATACTCTTGCTACATATATGATAGAAGGTGGTGCTAATCCATTTATTGTTCAACGGGTATTAGGACATAAAAATTTAAGAAGTACCCAGATATATGTTAATCTTGGTGTAGAGCATTTGCGAGATAAGTTAAATGAAACTGTTAATGCAATACAAACAATTGGTAAAAGAAAGAAGAACAAATAGTTCAATAATAGTTCATAATTACTTTTTAAAATATCTGTATAGTGTCGGTTTAGAGATATGATACTTGTTCATTAACTCTGTCTCAACCATTCCTGTTGCTCTGTCCTCTTTAATTTGTTGAATAATGCTGTTGTTCAACTTGGTCGGATGTGCTTTACGGTATTTATTCTTTGCTTGTGCTATACGAATACCACTCATTTGGCGTTCCTTGATGGTGATACGCTCTGCCTGTGCTATTGCCGCCATAATCGTCAAAAGGAGTTCCTGTGTTTTTGAAGCAAATGTTTCCTCGTTGCTGAATGTCCAACCTTCTTTAATAAAAGTAATGGATGCACCTTTGTCTTTTATTTCTTGGATAATCGTAAGCAAGTCAATAGTGTTTCTTGCTAACCTTGATACATCATCGGTAAAACATTGGTCGTGAGGTCGCAATGCTTTCAGCATATTTTGTAGTTCGGTTCTATTATCCTTGCTTTTGCCACTGATTTTTTCTTGGTATATCAAGTCGTATTGGTCGGCATCTTCCAATTGGCGGTCATAGTTCTGTGTAATACTGCTACAACGGACATACTTTATTTTCATAGACAATCCTTTCACTATTTAATAACAATATAATAACTATTGCGTATCATTATATTTAGATATTATGATACTATTTAAAAATTGTCAAGTCACAAATCTTCTAAAAGTGCCTGTTTTACTGGATTATCTCAAAATCGTCATTCTCAAAAACATAGTATCATATAAGCATACTTTTTGATACTATAATTCTGGGGATAAATCTTCATTAAAACTTCCAGTATAGATATTTTTATTATAACCTTTGGTTAGATGATTGTTCAATAATACTTTTAAGGGGAATACACCATGGTAAAGAAAGATGAGTTCTACATTGAAGATTATACAATACAAGATAAGAAGAAAGAAAAAGAGTCCTTAGCAAAAAAGAAAATCAGAGATGCTTTAAGAGCAAATATTCAACAATCAATGACCTATGCTAAACATAAAGAGCCTGAACAGAAAATCAGCAGATTAAAAAGAATATTCTCCCTTAATGGTGAGGATGAAACCATTATCACATTAAGATACGGAAGTATTGTTTTTTATCATGGAATATCTCATGAACAAAGAGTTTTTAAAGGCAAAGATGAAGATTATGATGCTAAGATTGGATTGTTAGAGCGTTTGACGAAGATGATTGATGATAATAAATGGTTTAATGAACAATATCAGAACTATTTAAAGACAAAAGAGGCAGCAGATAAGAAGTCAGCCGCAACCAAAAAGAAAAATAAAAGCAAGGTTGTGAAAGCAACTGCTACAAAAGCATCTTCAAAAAAATCTACAACCAAAAAATCTTCTGCGAAAAAGGTGTCGGCAAAAGCATCTGCAAAGAAATCTTCTACCAAAACAAAGAATAAGAAGTAATTTGCTATGGAATGGTTAATTTATAGTTATATGATTGTTTAATAATAAAAACATAATTATGCTGTCTTTCTTCTGAAAGATGGATTAGGCTAATAACTTTATATTTGTATTGATATATTCAAATAATTATTTAATATTAAACTAAAAGTTACAATATATTTTCAGGAGGAAAAAATGAAAAAAGTTATTCTATGGTTAGGTGAATTACTACTTGATTATGGTTCGCTACTTTATCTTCTCTTTATTATTTATGTAGCAGTATCTGGCGGTAGTATTTTTATTTTATTTATGGGTCTAGTTGCTCTTGTAATAACATTATTTTTATTGTATTTACTGATTGATATTAAAGATAAACTATGTGATGCTAATGAAACATTAACCAACTTGTTACTTGTTTTAAACGGTCAATCATTTTCATTAACAGGAATTAAAGAAGATACTGGTGCTATAAATAGTATATTGACTGATGACCCAAAATTATTTGAAAACATGAATACAAATTTAATATCTATAAACAATATATTAAATAGGCAATTAACTAATATTAGCAATGCTTCCACTCCAGTTGTCATACATAAGGAGATTAAAGAACAAGCAAAACAAGATACTGAGGAAAAACAAAATATAGAATCTGAAACTGCAAATAATATAGATAACACATAAATTTATAGATATGAGCATTGCTTTAGGTAATTCATGCAATATATTTTATGTCCAATTAATACACATGGGGGATTATTTTAATTTTTTCTCTTTAACGCAATATACGCTTCATATAATCTTCCAGCACAACGAAGAATTCGTTTACCTTGTTGCTTGTTTTCATCAAATGAATACGGCATACTCATTAGTTTATCGTGTATTCTCAAAATAGTTTCAGCAATCTTTTGTAATTGTTCTTCAATAGTGTTGTTATTCATTGTTAAATTCTCTCAAAACTCTGCTCCAAATCTTTTTAGCAAACGGACATAGCGAGGTTGGTTGGTTTTCGCCAGATATAAAGCCGTTTTGTTATGGTTGGAAATGATATTTACATCAGCTCCGTTTTTTAACAACAACATAACTATCAAATATCTATTCGGAATGTATTTTTTGGATAATGCTTTCATCAAAGGTGTAAAGCCGTTGCGTTTATCAATAACATTCGGGTTCGCTCCGTGGCGTAATAATGAAATCAAAGCATTGGCGTTGCCATATTCAACAGCGAACATAATCGGATAAATAATTTCATCTTTAATTCCTTTTGTTAATAGTTAAGAATAGCAGAGAATTCTGCTTGTATTGTTTCATTATAGTATGTTCATTGCTTCAACACTTAATCCGTAGGGGAATCACGCACAACTACTTCATAAGCATAACAGTACTGTTCGGGATTAACAGCTGATGATGGTTAATCCCAGTCATCATCAACTACTACAACATAATAATATCAAGTGGTTTAAGTTAAAAAGTTTTCTTAAATAAAGTTTTTCACATAGAGTTTTTAATCATAGAGTTTTTCACATAGAGTTTTTTTCAAAAAATTTTCATTACAAAAATATTTATTCAAAAAGATTCGCAAAAAATCTTTTCAGCAAAAATATTGTTTACAGAATCGGAAATTTTAAAAATTCTCCTAGTCTTTTAAAAGTCTAAATTATTGATAACAGCGGGTTTTAAAGTCATTACCAAGCAAGATTAAGTTGCTGATAACATATTGATTTATAGTGATTTTTAGAGGGCGAAAAAAATATTCTGGGGTAGCACTAGAGTAGCACCAGAAAAAAAGGGATTTGAGAAAAATTCCCAAACCCCTTGATTTTATTGGTGCCATTAGTAAGAATCGGACTTACGACCCCGTCATTACCAATGACGTGCTCTACCACTGAGCTATAATGGCAATGTCTTAATCGGTAAGCGCTAAACTCCCGACAAGCCTCAAACTACACAACTATTTTTAAAATGCAAGAAAATTTTTTAAAAATATGCAAAATATTTACTTTTTTGCGCTAAACTAAAGAAAAAAATTGTGTAAAAGGTGTCAATATGTCTGCTAAAAACTATGATAAAAAACCCAAAAAAAACGAAAATTTAAACAATTTTCATAACGATTATGATGCGCAAGATGCAGCCTCTGAAAGCTGGTTTGCCAACGGATTGCATAGGTTTATCATCATTTTCAGTGTTGCTTATTTTGCCATTGTAATTGTTTACATCACGAAATTTTATGGTTGGGACAGCCTTTTTTCAATGTTGCCAAATGAGTTCAGCGGATTTATGGCTGGCATAATCTTGCCGATTGCCATCGTTTGGGTGGTTATGGCTTATATTGATCGCGGCAGTAATTTTAAGCATGAAACACAAATGCTGCGGGATTCTCTTAATCAGGTTATTTTTCCGGATTCCGGCGGAAATGCCGCTTCAAAAATGATTGCAGATGCCATAAAAACACAAGTGGCTGAGCTTAAAGATGTTACCCGTGATGCCTGCGCCCAAGCTGACGTTATAAAGCGAGATTTAACTGAGCGTGTGTCTGACTTAAAACAACTTGTTAATGCCCTTGACACCTATTCTTCACAAGCCATGCAAGATTTGAACGAAGAAGTAAAAAAGCTGGTTGATAATTTTTCATATGTTGCTGATAAAGCGGCAACTGTCAGCTCTGATTTCAGGGCTAATTCTATGCAAATGAAAGATGACAGCGAAAAACTTATTAATATTGTTAAGCCGATGGTAAACGAGATGGTTACGGCTGCCGAGCGTGTTAAAGAGGTGGTTGATGTCAGCAATGCCAATATTGAAAAAGCACAATCACAGCTCCATAATTATTCGGAGACAAGCCAGATTGCAATCGGAAAAATTATTGAGTCATGGGCGGAAAAAGGCGAAAATTTAGAAAAAACATTTTTGCGCACGGCTGAAAACTGCGAGGATTTATTCAGAAGACTGGATTCCGGAATTTCGCACATTGAAAGCAGTGTGGCAGAACAAAAAGCCGTTGTTGATAAGCAATCTGATTTACTCGATAAAAACACTGTTTATTTAGATAATAAATTAGGCGAATACGGGAAACTTATCAGTTTGGAAGTTGAGGCCATGATTGAACGCTCCGGAACCTTAGAGCATAATCTTCAATCACAAATGAACGGCATCAGAAAAACAGCCGAGGATGTTACCGGATTATTCAGTACACTCGGAACAGAAATTGCTGATAAGCGCAAATTTGTTGAAACAGAAACCTCAAAAATTGCTGACAACATAAAAAATACCATTCAAATGGTTGGCGAAGAAACAAAGCATTTGAAAGAATTTTATGATAACAGCGGTGCTAAAAATATGGCTTTTGAAAAACTGCTTACCGATATGTCAGATAAGCTGCGCGAAGTTGAACTCGGTCTTAACATGAGTGTTGCTAAGTTTGGTGAAAATTCAGAACAAATTATCGCAAAACTGCAAACAACCGGAGAAAACCTCAACCAAAATTTGAATAATATTACTAAAAATTCTGATACTTTGCGCGAACAAAGTAAAACAAATTCTGAGATATTGATTGCTCAAGATGAATACGTCAACAAGGCTATGACTAAATTAAAACAAATAAGCACCGGTCTCGGAACAATTAACAAGGACTTAAATAAAACCGGTGAAACATTAGCTAACACTCTCAGTGCCTATGAAACAAAAGTAAGTGATTTTAATAAAAACCTGAATAATCACCTCTCAGAGCTTGAACAGAATTATGAAAAAACAGCTCTGCAACTTGATAAAATAAACTTATCAAGCGTTGATTCTTTTATGCGTGATTCGGCAACTATTTTAACAGAACTTGAAACATTGTCGATTGATATTTCAAATATTTTCAACCGCAAAGGCGATGAAGAAGAATTATGGAAAAAATATTATGCCGGCGACCACGGAGCATTTGCAAGATATCTGGCTAAAAACATGACTAAAAAAGAAATCAAACTATTGCAGGAAACTTATGAAAAGAAAACCGACTTCAGAGTAATTTCGGATAAATATATGGAAGACTTTGAAGCGCTTATTTCTACCGCCAGAGATAATGCACGCTCCGGCACAATTTTAGCGCTTATTTCCGGCTCTGATATCGGAAAAGTTTATTATATTATGGCGAGAGCATTAGGAAGAATCCAGTAATGGCATTAAACGATTTTGACAGCTCTGTTTTTATGGCGCCGATGGCAGGTATCACCGACCAACCTTTTCGCAAAATCGTGCATTCCTTCGGGAATGGTAATCTGATTTCGGAAATGGTAGCTGTTAATGCCTTACAACGTAAAAATCCCAAAAGCTGGAAAATTGCTGATGTGCGCGAAGAAAAATATCCGGTAATTGTGCAACTGGTCGGAAACTCTCCTGATTTATTTGCCGAAGCGGCAAAATTTGTGGCAGAACTGGGAGCGAGCGCAATCGATATAAATATGGGTTGTCCGGTAAAAAAAATAGTTAATAATAACTCCGGCTCCGCTTTATTAAAAGATGAACTTTTAGCTTCAAAAATCATTGAAGCAACCGCCAAAGCAACTCCGCTTAAAGTTAGTGTAAAATTTCGCAAAGGTTGGGATAATGAGCACATTAATGCCGTTTCTTTTGCCAAAATGTGCGAGCAAAGCGGTGCTGACCATATTACAATTCATGGTCGCACGCGCGCTCAAGGATATAGCGGTGTTGCCGATTGGAATATCATCGGTGAAGTTAAAGCAAGCATTAAAATTCCGGTTATTGGTAACGGAGATATCGATTCTGCCGAAACTGCATTAAAAAGAATTGAACAAACAAATGTTGACGGCATTATGATTGGGCGCGCTCTTTTAGGAAAACCTTGGCTATTGAATCAGATTCATTGTAAACTACATAATATGCCTGAACCAAAAATTCCGGACACCTTAAAAATTAAAAATATTCTGCTTGAACATTTGTATTTTTTGGCGCAATATTATGGTGAATTCGGTGGTCTGGCAATTTCACGCAAGCACATTAGTTGGTATGTTAAAGGCTTGTATGAAGCAAAACGATTTCGTGAGGAATATACAAAAATAACAGATATTCCAACAGCAAAAAACTTAATTGAAGAATATTTTTCAAAGGTGGCAGAATGAAAATTATAGTCGGTGGCGCATCAAGTGCCGGAAAAAGCATTATCGGTTATTTAAGTCTCGGAGAAAATGATATCGTTGTTGTTGATAATGATGCACAGAAACTGGATGAATTAGACAAAGAATATGATATTCAACCATTTTTAGGCTCAATTTCGTACCCTGAAGTTCAAGAAGCTGTGGGAATGAAAAATGCGGATATGCTGATTGCCGTAACCGATAGTGATGAAGTTAATCTGATTGCTTGTCAGGTTGCCTATACACTGTTTGACGTTCCGCAAAAAATTGCGCGAGTGGATTCAAAATATTTTTTGAACCCTATGTGGAACACTCTATACAATGAAAAAAGCTTGCCGGTTGACTTATTAATTACACCTGACATTGAACTTGGGGAATATATTTTACGCCTGGTTTCATTTGCAGGCAGTACTGCAGTATACCCTTTCAAAAATAACAAATTTAACATTTTTTCTATTGTTAATAAACTTCACGACTCTCCTTTTATGCAATTTTCGGTACAGCATATCAATAATAAGTTACAGGAATTTAACGCTAAAATTGTTATGGTTATAAGAGAAAACAGCCGTTTTATAAATAATTTCAATGAGCTTTACCTTCAAAAAAATGATATTATTTTTATTTCCTGTCTCACTGAAAATAATGCTGATATCATGCACATTTTCGGAGTAGATCATAACCCTTATGAAAATATTGTAATTTTTGGTGCTAACACCATTTCCCGCTATATTGCCACGCAACTGGAAAATAAGGATAATACTATTAATTGCAATATTATTGAAAATGATGCGGCAAAAGCAAAAAAATTAGCTGATGTCCTTAATAATTCAACGGTTATAACGGGTGAAATGATGAGTGATGTTATTTTAGACGAATCCGGCTTTAATAATGCAGATATCAGTATTGCCATCACCGAAAAAGACAAAGATAATCTTCTTATATCTTTATTAGCCTCTAAAAATAAAGATACTCAAGCTCTGTCTTTGGTTAACTCAAAAGACTATGATGTTTTAGCCCGCAATATTCGCAATAATATCATAATAGACCGTTCAAGCGTTACCATTTCCGCAATTTTACGACATTTAAGAAAAGCCAGAATTGATGAAGCTTATGCTTTGGGACGCGAAATCGGTGAAATTTGGGAAATAAGACTTGGTGATGACAGTCTAAATCTTGATAAAACCGTTAATGAGCTCAATCTTCCGCAAACAAGTGCGGTTTTAGCTATATTAGGAAAAGACAATGTTATTTATGATTATATAAATTATAAGTTGCAAGCTACGGATAAGATTCTTATATATGTTGCCACTTCCGATATTCGCCGCATTGAAGATTTATTTTATCGTTGATTTGATTATCTAATTTCAAATTATCATTTGACTTTTTTTGTATTTCATCTATACCAAGATTAACAAAAAATAATTAGGTATGGAAAAATTATTATTGATGGTAATCTTTTGTGCCATCGTAAGGGAAATCCATGTTGCTTATGCCGTGGATAAGTGTCGTAAGAAATACATACAGGAACATCACTTGAAAATTTCTTCGCCCTCGTTGATTTATCGCCTGCTTAAAAGAGTTTCTGATATAATTTTATCTTTTGTTGTTTGTTTATCGGTATTACCGCTATTATACGTTATTTTGGGCTTTATTATCAAAATAACCTCAAAAGGACCTATAATATATAAACAGCAACGAAAAGGACTGCTTGGAAACTACTTTACCTGCTACAAATTTCGTTCCATGTATCAAAATTCCGGAATGAAAAAAGTAGAAAGCCGTGATGATGCGCGAATAACACCGATAGGTCATTTTATCCGCAAAACACACCTGGATGAGTTTCCGCAGTTTTTCAATGTTTTAAAAGGTGATATGAGTGTGGTTGGCCCGCGTCCGTTGCCTGACAGAGAAATACAGAAATTTGAAGGTAATATTGCAGGATATGAGCGTTTATTGGTTCGTCCGGGAATAACAGGACTTACACAAGTAAATTCCGGAAGGCTCCTCAATGAAGAAAAATTCTTGAGTTATGATGTGGAGTATGTATCAAAACCATCGTTGATTAAAGATGTTATGCTGATTTTTCAGACACTGAAATTCAACGATATTGCTTATTAAAAATACCTTAAGTGCAAAACTTAAGGTATTTTTTTATCCAATTCTTCCAAGATATCAATATATGAAGAAATCAAATCCAAACCATATTCCCAAAAATCCGCTTTGTTCGGATTTAAACCGAAAGGAGCAAGAATTTTATCATAATCTTCGAGTGCGGTTTTGGAGAGCATATCAAGATATTTATCGGCAAAATTTTCAACCTTACCGCTTTGGCTGACCTTATATAACGAGTTCACAAAGCAATCGGCGAAAGAATATGCATAAACATAAAACGGCAAGAAAAAGAAGTGTCCGACCATTTCCCAAACGTGGTCGCAATCTTTTTCGGATACTTCAACATAATCACCCAAACTGTCGCGCATCTCCTCAAGCCAAATTTGGCATAAACGCTCTTCGGAAACCTCACCGCTTTTACGCTCATTATGGGCGCGAAGTTCAAAAAAATGGAAAGCAATCTGACGAATTGCCGTATTAATCATATCTCCTACTTTTGAGGCAATCAGACAAAGTTTTGCCTTATCATCTGTCGTGTTTTTCAGCATTGATTGAAAAACCATCATTTCGCCGAAAACAGATGCTACTTCTTCAGAGGTCATTCGCGAATGTTCATTCAGCTCTCCGTTTTTAATTCTAAGCTGATGATGACAACCATGCCCGAGCTCATGTGCAAGTGTTAAAACATCATTCTGCTTGCCCACAAAATTCAACATTAAATACGGATGCATCGTGGCAAGCGGACCGCTGCAAAACGCCCCGCTACGCTTGCCATCGCGCGGCGGCACATCAATCCAGTTGTTAATAAAAAAGTCTTTGGCAATATCATAAAGCTTCGGCGAAAATTCTTTATACGCATCTAAAACAATTTTCACTGCCTCATCCCAAGTGTAATTCACATCTTTAGAAAACGGCAACGGTGCATTTCTGTCCCAATAACTGATTTTTTCAACCCCAAGCCATTTTGCTTTAAGCTTATAAAAACGATGAGCAATATCTTTATAGTGCTTTTTCACGGTAGAAGCCAAAACTTCAACCGCCTCATCACTGACATCTTCGCTTAAATTGCGTGCTGACACAGGTGTTTTAAACCCACGCTTCTCATCTTCAATAGCCTTATCCTTCATCACCATGTTATAAATATATGTAATCAGGTGGGCATTGTTCTTCAAAACTCGGTTTGTTTCAGCACCGGCTTTGGCGCGGATTTCAGGGTTTTTATCAAGCAAAAGTTTAGATATTTCCGCATCATTATATTTTTTGCCGTCAACCACATATTCAAGGCGTGATGAAGTTTCTTCATACAAACGCACCCACGCATCTCCTGAAGTGAGTGATTTTTCGAGCAAAACTTCTTCTACCGGCTCTGAAAGTTCATAGTCTTTGAATTTACGCAACCGCTTAATCCAATGACGATAAAAATTAACGTCTTTATTTTTAAGCCATTCATCAATTTTTTCTTTAGGCAGTTGATTAAACTCAATGCTGAAAAACACCAGAGGTTTAGCATATTCAGTCAGTTTCTCTTCTATACTCTGATAAAAAGCCACCGCTTTGGTATTTTTCATTTGCGTTACCATATTAAGGTACGCAAAACCTCCGAGTTTCGAGGCGATTTTTGAGCGATTTTCAATATCTTTAATCACTTTCAAAAAATCTTCCGCTGAAAGCTTTTTTAAATTTCCTTTGTATTTATCGGCAAACTCAAGCGCTGATTTTTTATAAGATTCCAAATCTTTTTGAATTTGCTCGTCATCAATGCTTTTATAAAAATCTGTTAAATCCCATGCCGGCATTTTACTCATCTTATTTCTCCTGTTTCAATACTTCTTTTTTTGCTTTTTCAGCAATTTTTCCACTGTCTGCCTTTATTTTTTTCACCGGCAACGATTCAATTTTTTGCGCTTTCTCATCACCATGACTAATTTCACCGATAGCAGATTCATCGTCAATATTTTGCTCAAAATCCGTCTCATCTTCCGGCTCGCTTTCCAAATCGTTTTCCGATTCGACTTCACTTTCCGGATCAGATATAATCACGCTTTCCTGCACTTTAAGCTCTTTATTTTTTATTTTTTCAAGTTCATTTTCTTTTTCAAGCATAAACTTTCGATCAAGTTCAATTTGGTGCATATCTTCTTTCATGCCTTCAGAAGATAACGGCTCACTCATATTTTGAAATTCCGGTTCAAAAATATAATTCGACCACGGAGCTGATTGCTTGCCTTTAAGCCAATTTGCAAAACCTTTAAAAATTACTTTAGAATTGCACTTTGTATCATCATAAAATGAGCCTAAAACGCAACCTATTTGCCCGCTTTCGCACTCACCTAAATTCATTACAAGCTCTTTGGTACATGCCACAAAACCGCGATTTTTAAAATCATTTTTCGGCGACAGAACCAGCACAATCATAAAATATATAACATAAATAACCAAAATGGCCAAAAAACTTACATACAGCCACTTAAAAAATTTATCTGCGGTGTTTATTTTCATAATATTTTTCCAATTGTGCTAATTCTTCTAAGGTGTTTGCACTGGCAACCTCTTCGGTTTTTCCTTCAACGGCGGTGCATTTTAAGCCCATTTTCTGCGCTTCTTCAACTGCATCGGTTAAATAAAATTCGCCGGCGGCATTTTTATTGCCGATATGGCTCAAAATTTCAAAAAGATATTTACCATCAAATGCCATAAAGCCTGAATTACAAAAGTTAATATTCTTTTCTTCTTCGTTTGCGTCTTTAAACTCAACAATGCGGTCAAGCTCTCCGCCTTTCATTACAAGGCGACCGTAACGTGCCGGATCTTCAGGACGAAAACCTAAAACAACTACAGCATAACCTTCTTTAATTTTATTTGCGGAATTAAGAAAAGTTTGCTTCTCAATCAGCGGTGTATCTCCGAAAACAACTAAAACCGTTCCCTTAAAATCCTTAAGCAGTTCACGAGCACAATTAACCGCATGACCGGTACCGAGTTGCTTTTCTTGCACACAAGTTTTATATGGTGCAACCGCTGTTTTAACGTCATCACCTTCCGGAGAAATAACAGTTACAATTTCATCCACCGGAATAGTTTTTAAGGTATCAATAATATGATTTATCATCGGTTTTCCACATACCGGCATCAACACTTTCGGTTTATCGGATTTCATGCGTGTACCTTTTCCGGCACCTAAAATAACTGCTGCAATTTTATTTTCCATTTTAATTTTTCCTTTACGAATTTTTTAATCTTTTATGCTTTATATATAAACATGGTCTGGATCATAAGTAAAGGTTTAGGAATTTTTTATGCAGAAACTTTTTTTTACAATATGTTTCATTTTGTTTTTTTTCGCATCTGAGCAAATTAATGCGGATGTTGTTTCTTTGGCTGATCCGCGCCAGATTACCACTACCACAAATGCAAAGCAACCAAATGATGTTATTGTTACTGAAAGTTTGCCTAATCCCTATAATCAAGAAGAAGTCAGAGAGTTCTTTAAACAGCGATTTGAAAATGCGGCTCGCTCGGAAAAAGAAAAAGATTTTGATATAACAAAGTCTTCTTCAGTCAATGTTTTATATACTCCGGAATATTACGAAAAACAAAAAGAAGCAAACAAAACTACTTTTGAAAAAATTTATGATGAAGCTATTGCCGCATTACATAAGGACCAATCATCACCTGATTCTTCATTAAATGCAAATATTTCTGAGCAGCAAGCTGAAAGTGCAGAAGTTGCCACCAGATTTTTTACGCTTGCCCCGAAACAAGCTCTTCAGCCGCAACAAGAAACGATACCAAGCGTTGCCGTAACTCTTCCGAGCGGCCGTAAAATTTTGGCACCGACAGATGAACATATTCCTTATTTATTAAGTTATATTGATGTTCAATCAAACGGTTATCTTAAAATAGAAGAAACCATTATAATTGTGGCGGACGGTAAAAAGTTTAAATATGGTTTTCCGCGATATTTCCCAAAATACTCTTATGACGAAAAAGGCAAAAAACATCACATTGAGTTGCTTTTGAATTCTGTTGAAGTGAATGGAACAAATGTTCCGTATATTTTGGAAGAAATTGGTAATGATATCATTATGAAACCTCAATATAATCAGGAATTTGAACCGGGAGTTTATACTTATAAATTTAATTATATGATAAATAACAAATTACACCCGGGCAAAGATTTTACACTTTTAAATTGGAATATAACCGGAAGTCCGCTTAATGCTTTTATAACTTCGGCAAATGCCATAATTTCTCTGCCGGAAGGACACACCTTTACTGATGCGAAAACTTTTATCGGAAGAAAGAATAAGTATTCTGATAATCGGGTAAATCAATTTTTGCTCTCTAAAAACGTTTTGGCTGTTTCTGCCGTAACACCGGTCCTAAATATGGAAAACATGAATATTTTAGCTGTTATGAATTCTAACTTATTTATTAAAGATTTTGATAAAACCTTTTCTCATTTTATAACCGATTGGGGCAAGATTTTTTATGCCGGTCTAGGCTTATTTGTAATATTTCTTTCTTTTTTAATTTCGCTTTTAACCTTAAAAACCAACCAGCAAAAAAATAAATACAATCCTTCTTACAACGGTTCGCTAATGCGCAGTATTTTAGTCGGAAAATATGATCGTATTTCCTTTGTCGCTCAAATCTTGGAATTGTATCGCAAGGGCGCATTAGATATAACCGCCGAAAACGGAAGAATCTTTTTGGTAAAAAAGAACACAAAAGATACAAAATTAACTAAAGTGGAAAAGAAAGGTTTGAAGGCATTATTCGGAAAGCTTTCTCTTATAGAAATAAATAAAACCTTTAACCTAAAAATAAAAAAGGCTTCAAAGATTTTTGAAAGGTTTTCCTTAAAACAAATTCATAAATATAAATTAAAGCACAATATCGGTTATTTGATTTTCAGTTTAGCAATGCTCCTTATAACAATTGTTGCAATTTCTCTTATAAGCGTAAATTTTGCCCAAAGCTTTATTATTTTATTTTTAGTTGTGACTTTGGTTATTTTTTATGTTTGGATATTAAGGCACAAATTCAAAAAACGTATTGTCGGATTGATATTTAAGGTTCTTTCCATCATCGCTCTTATTTTTATTTGGCTGTTCAGCAGTATTTATATCGGCAATATAACCTCCATTTTGCTGATTATATCTGTATGTATTATTTTTGAATTTACTAAAATCTTTACTGAGCAAAACAGTTTTGTGAATGATGCGAAAAATGCAATATCAAAATATAAAGAATATTTAACAACAAATTCCGAAGCCATAAATTTAAGCCGAGATTTTATCAACCAACAGGCAAACATATATGCGCTGAATATTATGGAATATTATCCGGAAAATCTTTCAAATAAAGCGGTTTATAAACTTGGAATCGCCGATATGCTGAAAAAAGCGCTAATCGCAATTGAATAAAAAAATCACCTCAGGAACAAAAACCTTGAGGTGATTTTTTTGAAGTTAAGATACTACTATTTATCAATTACCCACTTCCAAATTTTATGCCCCAGAATGCTAACAAGCATGCCTATTCTGGTGATAATGTAGGCATTCAAAATAATAATAACAAAGCACAGCGTGCGCGACGCACAAACATCATAATGGTTAAGTGAATATGCAAGACTGCCTATTATCACACAAAACCAACCGATTAAAAAGCAAATACGACTGACTTTTTGCTGGTCTTCGTCATTAAAAGTCACTCCGGTTTTAAAAAAACGCCGAGGGGAACCGGAAAACCATCCCCATATTCCGACAATAAACAACAAACATGTTCCGAAACCTAAGATTAGGGAACAAAAAAAATCATACATCATCATAAATGACTTGCTCGGGCTTCTACCGAACCTGCTTTTAATTAATATTTAAATTATTTAACTCTATATAAGAGTTATAAATCAAACCGGCATAAATGTCAATGTTTTTTTTCTATTTTGCAGTACTAAACCTTAATAAGGAAATTTATAGCAAGACCGTATATATTCTATCAGCTTTTCTTTATCATTTAATATTTCATCTGACAGTTTTTCAGGCAAAGTTATTCCCGCAAGTTTTGCCTCTTCTCTTTCTTTCATATTGAGCATTTTTGCATAATCTCTTAACTCACCATTTGTGCTATGTTCAACTATATAGTCAATTTCTTTTTCTCGAGGGCGATATGCACCAACTTCTATCTGTGACGGAGTTCTGATATTATGATAATCTACCGGCTCCGCCTCACGAATTATCTGAGCATTTGCCGAACAAACAAAAAACGTAATTGCTATAAAATATATCATCTTTTTCATTAATTTCTCCTATTTCAGCGCGTTCATTGAATCCTTCACAGCTCTATCAACATCAACACCTGTTGACCTTTTAATCGTAGATACCGTGCGATGATAAGAGTTATCAATCATATTTAATGAACGATTTTTAATATCCCCGTATTTTCTTTTCAAAAGTTGCAATTCTCGTTCATAATCTTCCATTTGAAATTTATCTTTTTCTTGGCTTATATTTTTATATAGGTTACTGTTTTTTATTTCTCTGGAATCCATATTATTAAGTTTTGCCAACGCGGCCATTAATTCTGCCTGATTTATGGAATTCTGAGGCTGATTTTGTGTTGTTCCAGTTTGATTAGCTTCTACCAATTTACGCAATTTTTCAATATTTTCAGCATCATTAAGCATCTTATTTATATGCTCCAATGATTGAGTTGCAACATCATTTGTTTCCTGTTGCAAACTCTTAATTTTTTGCGGATTGCTCCACGGATTTGCCGGAAGCCCCTCTGCCACAGCCATATGAATTGATATAAAAAAAGAAAAGATAGCAAATCCAACAAGTCTCATTGTTCTCTCCCTGAAAACTATTTGTTGCCAGTATATCATAAAAAAAATAAAATTCCAGTTACAAATCTGTTAAATTTTTAATTTTATAAATATGGATTGTGTTCTGCATTAGTTAAGAAAGAAACTCTTTTTATTATTTAAATCTATCACTGGAAAATCTATTTTAATTTGCTTACCATCTGCCGTAAGAGCAGAGCAAAAACCATAGATAACCGTTGCCAACCCCTCTGTTTGAGCTGTTTCCTCATACTCAAAATATTCTCCCGGTTGCAAATCAGGAATTTCTCCGTTAAAGCCTATGGAAGAATCATAAAAACTTTTGCCCTTTTCATTTGTCATACACAGTTCTTTTTTTATTAGGGTAATTGGCTTATTTGAGTTGTTTTCTATTCTGAAACAATATCCCCAAAGCAGGCGTTCTCTGCTATCTGAATCAATTAATTCCGGACATACTGAAACCACAATATCGCCGGTTGTTGCTGTTAAATACTCAGAATCGCCATACATTCGATAAATACCTCTCATTAATTGATGTTAATAATTTATTAACTATTGTAAAAATTCAAGATTAAAGAATATTTCATCAACAAAAATTTTTTAAAAGTTTTTCGCCCGCTCATTTTTTAAGTATTTTTCCTTGCAAAATTAAAAAAAATTTGTTATCTAAACAAACGATTATTTAATTTTGATGTCTAATTTTTAAAATCACTAATTATGGAAAAGAAATGTTACAATCCGCTTTCACTGAAGGCTGACGAGTTTATCTCTGATGAGGAAATTCGTAAAACGTTACAGTATGCAAAAGAAAATGCAAATAATGTTTCGTTGCTTACTAAAATTCTGGAAAAAGCCGCTCAAGGAAATGGGCTGAATCATTGCGAAGCCTCCGTTTTGTTGGCCTGTGAAGATAAAGAAATCAACAAAAAGATTTTTAGACTTGCCAACAAAATCAAACAAGAATTTTATGGCAATCGTATTGTTCTTTTTGCTCCGCTGTATCTCTCGAACTATTGTATTAACGGATGCATATATTGTCCTTATCATGCTAAAAACAAGCACATTATCCGCCGCAAAATGACACAAAAAGAAATTGCGCGCGAGGTAATTGCATTGCAAGATATGGGGCATAAGCGCTTGGCAATTGAGCTTGGAGAAGATCCTGTGCATAATCCGATTGAATATGTCTTAGAATCCTTAAAGACTATTTATTCGATTAAGCATAAAAACGGTTCAATTCGCCGTGTTAATGTCAATATTGCCGCAACAACGGTTGAAAATTATGCCAAATTGCACGAAGCCGGAATCGGAACGTATATTCTGTTTCAGGAAACGTACAATCGCCAATCTTACGAGGTGCTTCACCCAACAGGTCCTAAGCATGATTATGCTTGGCATACCGAGGCGATGGATAGGGCTATGCAAGGAGGAATCGACGACGTTGGTATCGGAGTTTTGTTCGGACTTTCAACTTATCGCTATGAGTTTGCCGGTTTGCTGATGCATGCCGAACACCTGGAGGCGGTTCACGGAGTTGGTCCGCACACCATCAGTGTTCCGCGTCTTAGACCTGCCGATGGCATTGATCCTGAAGATTTTAAGAATTGTATCAGTGATGATATTTTCGCTAAAATCGTGGCTTGTATTCGTTTGGCTGTGCCTTATACCGGTATGATTATTTCCACCCGCGAAAGCAAAGAAACTCGTGAACGTGTTTTGGAACTCGGTGTATCGCAAATTTCCGGAGGTTCAAAAACTTCAGTTGGCGGCTATGCCGAGCCGAGTGATGAAGATGAAAATTCCGCTCAATTTGACGTGATTGATAACCGCACTTTAGATGAAATAATCTACTGGCTTCTTGATAAGGGATATCTTCCAAGTTTCTGCACCGCCTGTTATCGACAAGGGCGCACCGGAGACAGATTTATGGAATTGTGCAAGGCAAAGCAAATCCATAATTTTTGCCAACCGAATGCCGTCCTCACTTTGCAGGAATATTTGTGTGATTATGCCGAAAGAAAAACCAAAATCAAGGGAGAAAAGCTAATTGCCGATGAAGTTTGCAAAATGAATCCTAAGCTGGCCGAAATTATCAGAAGACGCCTGATTGATGTTAATGAAGGCAAGAGCCGTGACTTCCACTTCTAATTAAAACCGCCGTTTCTTTATCGAATCGGCGGTTTTTCTTATGACTTTGCCTTTTACTTTAAGGTCAGTTTCTTTTTATCTTCTTTTTTATGCAAAATCTCTAAGTCTCTGTCTATAGCGATTTTAATCAAAACCGTTTTAATAACGGCATCAAGCTCTTTGCCTTCTCGATAGTCGGCAGGAAGCGCGAAATTTACACGTTTATCTTTTAAGAGTTTTATCGCCTTTTCCTTCAAATGAGTATGCGGTTTATAAACGGCAATTGCTGTGCCATTATGATTTCTGACCATTTTCATTGAAGGAATATCCGTCATTCCGTCACCAAAATAAACAATGCGCGAATATGGAATACGGCGCTTGTCATCAGGGGTGTATTCATTAACTGCCTGATCTTCAAATTTTCCTAAGCCCTTATTGATTTTAGATAAATATTGCACTTTGCCGGAATAATTCACAACACGAGCCGGCCAAATCGGCAATCCGTTTTCGTTATAAGCATAAGAGCACCCATACACTGCCTTAAAATATTTTCTGATTGGGCAACCCTCAATAATCTCTTCATAGCCCGATGAAATGATGTAGTGCTCAATATCCAAGTCTAAATATTTACCGAATTTTTTTATGCGGTCAAACCAATCTTCAACCCCTTTATAAAAAACAATGAATTCACCGCAATATCTAAGGTTTTCTTTTGTCAGTTTAAACCCTTGTTTCTCTGCCAGCAGCTTAAAATAATACATACTTCCGGTAATTTGATCGACCCCGTTTTTTATAGACCATTCATTAGCTTTTGCCCAAAACTCAGCCGGCTTCATACCAAGTTCCGGAATAAGTAAATAATCCTGCATATATGTTGTGCTTAAAGTTTCATCAAAATCATAAACGAATGCGACTTTTGCTTTTGCCATTTTTTTTAATATCCTCTTGCATTTTAATAACTAATAATATAAAAGCAAAGTTATTAAAATTTAATCAATATTTTAAACAAAAGGAATAAAAATGTCAGCAACTTCTATGGAACAGCTTGTATCGCTTTGTAAACGCAGAGGATTTATCTTTCAAAATGCCGATATCTACGGTGGAATGCAAGGTGTTTATGATTACGGACCTCTCGGTGTTGAATTGAAAAATAACTTAAAGGCAGCTTGGTGGCGCGCCATGGTTTATGAGCGTGATGATGTGGAAGGATTGGATTCGGCTATTTTAACCAATCGCAAAGTTTTGAAATATTCCGGTCACGAAGATACTTTTTCAGACCCGATGGTTGATTGTAAAAAATGCAAAGGTCGTTTCAGAGCTGACCAAATAGGCGGAAAATGCCCGAACTGCGGTTCAACCGATTTAACCGAGCCGCGCCCGTTCAATTTGATGTTTAAAACCCAAGTCGGACCGGTAGAAAATGATGAAAATATTGCTTATTTACGCCCTGAAACCGCTCAAGCTATTTTCACTCAATTCAAAAATGTTGTTGATTCCACTTCTCGTAAACTCCCGTTCGGTATTGCCCAAATCGGAAAATCTTTCAGAAACGAAATTACTCCGCGCAATTTTATTTTCCGCGTGCGTGAATTTGAACAGGCTGAGCTTGAATATTTCGTTAATCCCGGTGATGATGTTGAATGGCACGAAAAATGGAAAAATGCCCGCATTGAATGGTGGTTGGCTCAAGGCTTGAAAATGGAAAACATTAATATATATAAAACTCCGGATGATGATTTAGCACACTATGCAAAAGCCTGCTATGATATCGAGTATAAATTTCCGCACGGAATGGAAGAATTGGAGGGAATTGCCAATCGCCGTGATTATGATTTGGGTAATCACACAAAAAATCAGAGCGAATTTGAGTTGGAAGCACATTGCCACGAGAATCCGGATTCGACTACAAAATTGGCAATTCAAAATGAGAACGGAAAATGGATTATTCCGTTCGTGGTTGAGCCGTCAATGGGTGTTGACCGCGGTGTATTGGCGGTTTTAACCGAGGCTTATACCGAAGAAGATTTAGGCGAAGGAAATTCGCGCATTGTTTTGAAATTAAAGAAGCATCTTGCCCCGATTAAGGTTGCAATTATTCCTTTAAAGAAAAACAATGAGCAAATTATGAATAAGTGCCACGAATTGAAGGCAAAATTGATGAAACTCGGTATCGGTCGTGTGGCTTTGGAAAATACCGGCAATATCGGTAAAGCTTATCGCCGCCATGATGAAGTAGGTACTCCGCTCTGCCTGACGGTTGACTTTGAAACCATTGAGCAACAGCCGGAAAGCGTAACTTTGCGCGACCGCGATACAATGGAGCAAATCCGCGTTAATACCGACGATTTGGCTGAGTATTTGAGAAATTACTTTTTATAAGGAAAAAATATGTATAACATTCGCAAAATAACTGAGGACTTATCTTGGATTGGTGCCAGCGACCGCCGTTTGGCTTTGTTTGAAAATGTGTATCCGATACCGCTTGGCGTTTCATATAATTCATACGTTTTGAAGGATGAAAAAACAGTATTACTTGACACGGTTGATTCGGCAGTGGCTGAACAGTTTTTTGCTAATTTGAAACACGTTTTAGATGGCAAAAATCTTGATTATCTGATAGTTAATCATATGGAGCCTGACCATTGTTCGCAGATTGCCCGCGTGATGGAAATGTATCCGAGCGCCAAAATTGTTTGCACAGCGAAAACTAAGCAGATGATTGCCCAATTTTTCGGTACTTCTGTCTCTGATGAGCAATATATTTTGGTTAAAGACGGCGATGTTTTGAAAACCGGCAAGCACGAGCTTACATTTGTCAGCGCACCGATGGTGCATTGGCCTGAAGTTATGGTTACGTTTGATAAAACCGATGGAATTTTGTTTTCTGCCGATGCATTCGGAACTTTTGGCGCAATAAACGGCAACATTTTTGCTGATGAAGTTGATTTTGAGCATGATTATTTAAGCGAGGCTCGCCGCTATTATGCCAATATTGTAGGAAAATACGGCCCTCAAGTCCAGATGTTACTCAAAAAAGCCTCTGCGCTTGATATCAAAATGATTTGTCCGTTACACGGGTATATTTGGCGCAAAGATATCGCTTATTTGGTAGAAAAATACACCAAATGGGCAGAGTATGTTCCGGAAGAAAAGAGCGTTGTTATCGCTTATGGCTCGATTTACGGCAATACGGAAAATGCTTGTGAAATTTTAGCGGCTAGGTTGGCGGAAAAAGGCATAAAGAACATCAAAATGTATGATGTTTCGGTTACGCACGACTCATATATTATCGGCGAAGCTTTTCGAGCTTCACATCTTGTTTTTGCGGCACCTACTTATAACGCCGGAATTTTTATCAATATGGAAAATTTGTTGCGTGATATAGTGGCACATAATTTGCAAAACCGCACTGTTGCCTTGATTGATAACGGCTCATGGGCGGCTATGTGTGTAAAACAGATGAAAGAAGAATTGCAAAAGCTGAAAAATATAGAATTTTTAGAGCCGGTTATTTCTTTAAAATCAGCCTTAACCGAAACGCAACTTTCTGAAATAGAAAATTTAGCAAATAACATCGCAGAAAGCCTACGTTAAAAGTTTTTTATCATTAAAAACACCCCTCTCTGCCAAAGCAAAGAGGGGTGTTTATTTTTCTAAGCGCTATGCTTATTTATATTGAGCCATGTGCTCTAACAAAGCGCGTTTGTCATCAACGCCTTTTTGAGCTTTGTTCAACAACATTTCATAGCGTTCCGGATTTGCCTTATTGACAATTTGGAAGCGGGTTTCGCTCGCCATAAATTCAGCCAAAGGCTTGGTCGGAGCTTTAGAGTCAAGCATCAAAGGTGCTTTTCCTTCAGCCACGTTGTCCGGATTATAACGATACAACGGCCAAGAACCGGTTTCAACCGCATTCTTCTGGTGAGCTAAACCATCAGCCATATTCAAGCCTTGGTTAATGCACGGGCAGTATGCAATGATGATTGACGGACCGTTATAAGCCTCAGCCTCGTTCATTGCCTTGATTACCTGCATATCATTAGCACCCATCGAAACTTGAGCAACATAAACATTGCCGTAAGACATAGCAATCATAGCCAAATCTTTCTTCGGCAATTCTTTACCTGCAGTTGCAAATTTAGCAGAAGCACCCATCGGGGTAGCCTTTGACTGCTGACCGCCGGTGTTAGAATATACGCCGGTATCAACAACCAAAATGTTTACGTTTCTGCCCGAAGCAATGGCATGATCCAAACCGCCGAAGCCGATATCATAAGCCCAACCGTCACCACCGATAATCCATACGGATTTCTTAATCAAGTAATCAGCAAGCTTATCTAAGTGCTTAGCTTCATCAGTGTTGATAGCGGCTAATTTTTTGCGCAAAGCGGCAACATTGTCGCGCTGAGCATCAATAGCCAAATCATCAGCCTGTTCATTATTCAAAATCGTATCGGCAATCTCGCCTAATTGATCCTTCATGTTGGCAAGCAAAGTTCTGGCGGTTTCGGTTTCCTGATCAATAGAAACGCGCATACCCAAACCGAATTCGGCATTATCTTCAAACAAAGAGTTTGCCCAAGCAGGTCCGTGACCTTTTTCGTCTTTGCAGTACGGAGTTGTCGGCAAATTACCGGAATAAATTGAAGAACAACCGGTTGCATTGGCAATAACCATGCGATCACCAAACAACTGTGTCAACAATTTAATATAAGGAGTTTCACCGCAACCTGCGCAAGCGCCGGAGAATTCAAACAAAGGTTGAATCATTTGAGTGGTCTTCGGCATATTCTTAGCAACTTCTGTTCTCTTTACATAAGGCAAAGTTTCAAAGAACTTCCAGTTAGCCTTTTCAACATCCAAATGGTTTTCAATATGATCCATATTAATAGCATGCAAGTCCGGATTTTCTTTATTCTTAGCCGGACAAGCGGTCGTGCAAACGCCGCAACCGGTACAATCTTCCGGAGAAATTTGCAAGATAAATTGCTTACCGGCAAATTCCTTACCTTTATAAGCAACGTGCTTCAAAGTAGCCGGAGCATCTTTGAGCTCTTCATCTGTTGCAACCTTCATTCTGATTACACCATGCGGACAAACGATTGAGCATTTACCGCATTGAATACATGTATCAGGATCCCAAACCGGAATTTCGGTAGCAATACAACGCTTTTCGTATTGCGTTGTTGCACTAGGCCATGTGCCGTCAACAACAGCTTGCAATTCCGAAGTAGTAACGCTATCGCCCTTATCGGCAATCAATTTTGCGGTTAAGCCTTGAACAAATTCAGGAGCTTCAGCCGGAACCGGTGCCAAGCGATGAAATGTAGATGTAACATGGTCAGGATATTTAACCTCAAACATATGTGCCAAAGAAGCATCAACAGCGGCAAAGTTCTTTTGAACAACCGCATCACCCTTTTTGGAATATGTTTTCTTAATAGCGGCCTTAATCTGAGCAATAGCCTCATCTTTCGGCAAGATGTTGGAAATTGCAAAGAAGCAGGTTTGCATAACGGTATTAATGCGTTGTCCCATACCGGTTGCACGAGCAACTTCAACCGCATTAATCGTGTAGAACTTCAAGTGTTTAGCCAAGATTTGTTCTTGAACTTCAATCGGTAAATGATCCCAAACTTCTTCAGCCTTGTACGGAGCGTTCAACAAGAATGTTGCACCGTCTTTAGCAATGTGCAAAATGTCAACTTTGTTCATGAATTGGAACTGGTGACAAGCCACAAAATCAGCTTGTGTAATCAAATAAGCCGAGCGAATCGGATTATCGGAAAAGCGCAAGTGCGAAGTTGTCATAGAGCCTGATTTACGAGAATCGTAAACGAAATAGCCTTGTCCGTATTTTCCGGCATCTTCGGCAATAATCTTGATTGAGTTTTTATTGGCACCAACTGTTCCGTCTGCTCCAAGTCCGAAGAATACGGCACGAACAACATCTTTCGGCTCAACGTCAAATGAAGCATCATAAGCCAAAGATTTATGAGTTAAGTCATCAGTAATACCAACCGTAAAGCCGTTAATCGGATGAGCAGATTTTGCATTGTCATAAACAGCCTTTGCCATAGCCGGTGTAAATTCTTTTGAAGACAAACCGAAACGACCGCCGTAAATGCTTGGCAATTTTGCGATTTTTCCGTTAGCAAATGCTTGCGACAAAGTAGCAACAACGTCTAAATACAAAGGTTCGCCGAGCGAGCCGGATTCTTTTGTTCTATCCAAAACAGAAACGGTTTTGACGCTTGCCGGCAATGCCTTTAAGAAAGTTTCAGCCGGGAACGGACGATACAAGTGAACTTTAACAACGCCGAGTTTTTCGCCGTGAGCATTCAAATATTCAACAGCTTCTTCAACTGTTTCAGCGCCCGAACCCATAACAACGATAACATGTTCGGCATCCTTTGCCCCAACATAATCAACAACGTGATATTGACGACCGGTAAGTTTGGCAAACTTATCCATTTCTTCTTGAACAATGCCTTCCACTTTTTCATAATAAATGTTTGCGGCTTCACGACCTTGGAAAAATACGTCAGGATTTTGTGCGGTACCGCGAACAACCGGAGCTTCAGGACGAAGTGCGTGTTCAGCATTGAATTTGTAGTTAACACCATCAAGCATAGCGCGCAAATCATCATCAGAAATCAATTTAATTTTTTTGATTTCATGCGAAGTGCGGAAACCGTCAAAGAAGTGCATAAACGGAACGCGTGAGCGCAAAGTTGAAGTCTGAGCAATGGCAGCCATATCGCCTGCTTCTTGTACGGAATTTGAGCAGAGCATAGCAAAACCGGTTTGACGGCAACCCATAACATCGGAGTGATCGCCATAAATCGACAAAGCGTGATAAGCAAGTGAACGAGCAGCAACATGCATAACAAACGGCATTAATTCACCGGCGATTTTATACATGTTCGGAATCATCAACAATAAGCCTTGCGAAGCCGTAAAAGTAGTGGTTAATGCACCGGCTTGAAGCGAACCGTGACAAGCACCTGCAGCACCGGCTTCGGATTGCATTTCCTGAACCTGAGGAATAACACCCCAAAGGTTCTTTTGTTTAGCGGCAGACCACGCATCAGCCCATTCACCCATCGGAGATGACGGAGTAATCGGGTAAATAACGCAGACTTCGTTCATACGATGTGCTACGGAAGCACAAGCTTCGTTGGCATCCATCATTTTCATTTTAACATCTGACATTTATAATTTTTCCTTAAATTTAAGTTAGATAAATACGGCTAACAGTTTGATATTACACAAACTTCTTAAGCCGAAACTGTTCAAACAAAATTGTTTATGGCGCTCTTATAGCACACCATATTTAAAAAGCAAGTTTTTTGTGTTATTTAAACATGTTTTTCGGTGAGATTATTTGGAAGAAAAGTAAACAATCTCACCGATTTTTTTTGCCTAAAATGTTGTTATAAAGGCAACAGCGGCGACCAAGCCGGATCAGAGGCTTCCGATGGGGTAACCACACGGCGCTCGTTATAACCGGTTAAATCAATGGTATAAAGGCGTACCGGAGAACCCCTGTCTTGACGGAAAAACATCAACACGCGGCCGTTCGGCGACCAGGTCGGACCTTCAACCAAATAGCCGTCAGCCAAAATGCGCTCGCCTGTGCCGTCAGGATACATAACACCGATATAAAATGCACCGCCTACCATTTTTGTAAAGGCAATATAATCACCGCGCGGTGACCAAACCGGCGTAGCATAGCGTCCTTTGCCGAAACTTATGCGCTCAACATTTGAGCCATCGGCATCCATCACATAAAGCTGTTGATTTCCGCCGCGATCGGAGTTGAATACAATTTTAGAACCGTCAGGCGAATAGCTTGGTGAAGTAGAAATTGCTCCGCCGAAAGTTATTTGTTTAATGCTCTTATTTTTCAAAGTCATCTCATAAATATTGGTAGAACCTTTATGCGCATAGCTGAGCAAAACTTTTGAACTGTCAGGCGAAAATACCGGAGCAAAAGTCATACCCGGGAAGTTTCCTAAAACCTGCTTTGAGCGAGAATCCAAATCCATTAAATATACTCTCGGATTGTTGCCGACAAACTCAAGATAAGTAATTTTTTGCATGTTCGGCGAAAAGCGCGGAGTTAAAACCATATTACGTCCGTCTGTAATAAATTTGTGATTTTCGCCGTCTTGATCCATCATCGCTAAGCGTTTAACTCTGCGAGTTGCAGGTCCGCTTTCGGAAACGTATACAACACGAGTATTGAAATAACCTTTCTCACCGGTCAGGCGCTCATAAATTGCATCTGCAACAACGTGAGCAATGCGACGCCAATTATCTTTTTTAGTCGTAAACGACTTACCCAAAAGCTGCTGAGAAGAAACAACGTCCCAGAGTCTGAAGTTGACTTGAACATCGCCGTTTTCCTGCTCAACAATCTGGCTTTGAATGAGTGCTTGTGCCTTAATTGCCTGCCAGTCCACAAACTTCGGCTGTTCGTTGATGGAATCAAATTTTTGGATATAACTGCGCTCGGGAATAATTTTGAACAATCCGCTCCTATCCAAATCAGCAAGAATAACCTCGCGGATTTTATCACCATAGTCTGTACCGATGATTTTAGTGAAAATATTGGAGTTGCTGCCGAGCATTTCCGGCATGGCAATCGGCATCGGATTACGAGTCGCACCACGAACATCAATTTCCAGTTCGGCATGCGCCGGAATGGCAAACAGCATCAGCAGTGCTGTCAGAAAATATTTAAATTTCATCAAATTTACCTCATTAAAATTTTGCGTTTTTTATAATTTTATCATTGTACATTATGTTACTCAAATATAGTTAAAAAAAACTTTATAAACATAATAAATATGCCATAAAAAAACATCTGCTCAAAACTTTTAAGCAGATGTTTTTTATGGTGCTTTACTGATTATAAACCGGCAACACGCATGGTGTCTTTGGCAATCATCAATTCTTCATCGGTCGGAATAATATAAACTTTAACCTTTGAATCCGGTGTGGAAATCATGATGGTTTCACCGCGTACGCGATTATTTTTCTCATCTAATTTGATTCCTAAATATGCCAAGCGCTCAATCAATTGCTTGCGCAAAACCCAACCGTTTTCACCAACACCTGCCGTAAAGACAATAGCATCAACACCGCCCAAAACTGCAATATATCCGCCGATAATCTTCAAAAGGGAATGAACGTAGCAATCAGTGGCAAAAATACATTTTTCATCACCGTCAAAAATTCCGTTTTCAACATCACGATTATCCGCACGACCGCAGAGAGCCAACATACCGCTTTGTTTGTTAAGCATATTGTTGACTTCATCAACACTTAAACCGTCTTTTTTCATGATATAAAGCGGAATATACGGATCAATATCGCCCGAACGAGTTCCCATAATCGTGCCGGCAAGCGGAGTAAATCCCATAGATGTATCAACACATTTTCCATTATCAATTGCTGAAATTGAAGCACCGTTGCCCAAATGGCAGGTAATTATTTTACCTTGTTTGCCGATGAGCTTTGCACATTCTTGAGCCACATATTTATGCGAAGTTCCGTGAAAACCGTAACGGCGAATTTTGTTTCTGGTATATTGGTCTTCCGGAATGGCATAACGATAAGCTTCCGGTTTCATTGTTTGATGGAATGAAGTATCAAAAACAACAACTTGCGGAATATTCGGCAATACTTCTTTAACGGCTTTTATACCTAAAACGTGTGCCGGATTATGAAGCGGAGCCAAGTCGGAAAGTTCGGCAATTTGTTCTACAACCTTATCTGTAACCAAAACCGATTCTTTGAAGATATCGCCACCTTGAACCACACGATGTCCAACAGCAGAAAGTTCATCCATGCTGTTTAATGCACCTTTCAAAAGATAGTCAAACACAACTTTAATCGCCTCGCTATGGGTAGGCATCAAAACTTCGTGAGCTTCTTTCGGGTTACTGCCGTATTGAATTTTTAAAACCGAATTTTCGGCGCCGATTCTCTCGGTAATACCTTTGGCAACCACGTCATAATTCTCACCATCTACATTATAAAGCTGAAACTTTAATGAAGATGAGCCGCAATTTATTACTAAAATTTTTTTCATTTATTTATTCCTTTTTATAGTTCAATTATTTAATTGCCTGCATGCAGGTAATGGCAATTGCTCCGACAATATCTTCGGCAAAGCAACCGCGCGACAAATCATTAACCGGTGCATTTAATCCCTGCAAAATCGGACCATACGCTTCACATCCGCCCAAACGCTGCAATAATTTATAAGCAATATTTCCGGCATCTAAGTTCGGGAAAATCAGCACTTTGGCTTTTCCGGCAACTTCACTGTTCGGAGCTTTTTTAGCCGCAACAACCGAGTTTACGGCAGCATCTGCCTGTAATTCACCATCCAATTTAATGCCTAAGTTCTTGTATTCATCTGCTTTAAGGGCTTCCAAAGCAATTTCGGTAGCGCGTTTAACTTTTTCAACCTCATCGCCTTTACCTGAACCTTTGGTCGAAAACGAAAGCATTGCCACATTCGGCTCAATACCGAATTTAATTGCTGTTTCTGCCGCATTTAAGGCAATTCCTGCCAATTCTTCCGCTGTCGGATTAATAATGATTCCGCAATCAGAAAGAATATACGGTTCATTATCCGAAAGCACTATGAAAAATGATGAAACACTTCCGCCTTTTTTGGCTGACTTGATAATTTGCAATGCCGGACGAACCGTATCGGCTGTTGAGTGATTTGCGCCCGAAACCATACCATCAGCATGACCGGATTTTATCATCAGTGTACCGAAATAGTTATGGTTCAGCGCTAACTTTTCTGCATCTTCATGAGACAGCCCCTTCTCTTTGCGCAAATTATAAAGCAATTCGGTATATTCTCCCAAACGTGCTGATTTTAAGGGATTAATCACCTCTATTCCCTCAAAATTCCAGCCTTTTTGTTCGTAATAAGCTTTAATTTCATCTTCATTACCGAGAATAATTATTTTAGCAAAGCCTTCCTGAGCAGTCATATGAGCGGCAATCAATACGCGCTCGTCCTCGCCTTCCGGCAATACAATGGTTTTAACATTTTGTTTTGCCTTTGCAATCAGGCTGTTGATATATTTACTTTCTATCATTTTATTTTATTCCTTGCAATTTAAAAAATTTTTTTGATAATAAACAACGGATTGTTTAAAAAGTCTAGAAAAAAGTTTTGCTTTTCATATAGTTTTATTATATCTTGGCAAAAGTTAAATAATTTTAAGAGGCAAAAAATGAAAAAAATACTGTTGCTTTTATTGCTTATGTTTTTTAGTGCGACGGTTTGTGCAAAATCGGATAACAGTGCGCAGATAAATGTAGATGTGGAAGCTGAAAATTCGGTTATAGCAAAAGAAAAAGCCTTATCGGAAGCCGGACGCAAAGGCTTTTTAGAGGTTGCCTCGCATTATACAGATGAAAAAAACGTGCAAAAACTGGAACAATTGAGTGATGATGAAATTGCAAAATTTGTGCAATCAGTCGGTGTTGCCGATGAAAAAGCCGGCGGCACAAAATACAAAGCCGTGCTGACAGTAGAAATTAATGAAAATCTGCTTAAAGATTATATGGCTGAAAATGATATGATTGATGCTGAAACGGCTGAACTTTTGGTAATTCCGGTATATCGCTCATCATACGGGGCTCAAATTGAATTATGGGAGTCTTCAAATGAATGGCGCCGACAGTGGCTCTCAAAAGGATTTATAAAATTCGGCACTTTGCAGGTTAGAACTATTGATAACAGATTTGAACATTTATCGGAATTAAACGGAGAATCTGCGCTGTATATGAGCTCTGCCTTGTATAATAAAATAAGCCAAATCAACGATTCAGATAGAATTTATGTGGTATATGCCGAAGTGTTGCCTAATAAAGATCTTAAAATAACCGTAAAAAATGAGCGGGCAAAAACAGAAGAAAATTTTTCTGTTCTTTATGATGAAAATATTTTTGATAAGGCAATTGAAAAAAGCGTGATGTTCATTTCAAACATGGAAAGGAATGCAAAAAAACAAGACGGAGTCGAAAATATAAATGTTATCAGTGCCGTTTATACTTATCAAAACATGAAAGAATGGATTGAAACCAGTAAAGCAATGCTGGATTTGAAAAATATTAAATCAATTGACGCGAAAAGTATCGGCAACGGAAAAGTTAGTTTTGATTTGCATTATGAAGGCACATTAGATGACTTATATAATGCGCTTCCGGAAATTGGCTTATCATACAAAAATATGGGAAATTATATTATTATCAGGTAGAATAAAATGAAAAAAACAGCCACAGATAATCAACAACGACCAGCGATTTTTTTTCTTATTTTGATTTGCGGAGCAATTTTATTTGCGTTGCGCTCAATATTATTGCCTTTTGCCATTGGAATTTTAGCCGCCTATTTTTTAGACCCTCTTGTTAATAAATTGACGGCCCGAAAATTTTCACGCAACGCGGCGAGTTTTCTGGTTTTGGTGTGTTTATTGGTTATTCTGGTACCTCTTTTGTTATTTTTGGGCGGTGCAATTATATCACAAATCGTTGAGTTTGCCGGTAAGATTCCTGAATATGTTAATGCTTTTATGCAGCGCATTACACCTATGTTGCAAGAATTACAGGAACGTTTTGCAATGTTTTCGGCAGAAAATATTAAAGACACATTGCAAAAACATACGGCAGATACATTTAAGCTTGTAGGTAAGATATTGCAAAAGTTTTTAAGTGAAGGTTTTGCTTTTATCAATGTTCTTTCTCTATTGCTTATTTCTCCGGTTGTGGCATTTTACATGCTCAGTGACTGGCCGAAAATTACCTCCGGTTTTATGAATTTAATACCGATAAAACATCAAAAAAGTGTTACGGAAATTTCTGAGCAAATAAGCAAAATTATATCCGGTTATCTGCGCGGACAGTTTGTCGTTTGTCTTTTTTTAGGCGCATTTTACTCATGCGGATTATTGTTGGTCGGGCTTGATCTGGGGTTGCTTGTTGGCTTATTAGCCGGTTTAATCTCCTTTATTCCGTATGTCGGAAGTATTTCCGGCTTTTTGGCAGCTGTCGTTTTGGCGCTCACGCAATATGGTGTAGGAATTGAATTGGCGGAAGTTATAGCCGTGTTTATTGCCGGACAATTTATTGAAGGAAATTTTTTAACTCCGAAATTAGTGGGAGAAAACATCGGACTTCACCCTGTCTGGGTTATGTTTGCTCTTCTTGCCGGAGGAACATTGCTCGGACTTTTGGGAATGCTGATTGCTGTGCCTTTGGCGGCAATTATCGGTGTTTGTTTAAAAATGGCTATAAAATATTATCAAAACAGCCCTATTTATTTGGATAAATAATTTATAATACTTCGGAAAATGATTTTCCGCCGCGTAAAATAAGTTCAGCCTGCGCTGTATAATTGCCATTTTCTGAATGAATACAAAACGGCGGCAATATTGTGCAAGGTGCTTTTGAATCCTTTTGAGCGCTGATAATTATGCGTTTTGCCGGTTGTCCTTTCTTGCTATATAAGGGAAGAATAGTTATTCCTCCGGCTTTTCCAATTAATTCTTCACATATCATCGGCAATGCTTCAACGCGGTTTACCATATATATTTTGCCAAACGGCTTTGCCATTTTAACACAAAACCTTATCCATTGTTGTAAATCCATTTCACTTAAGTTGTGCGCTGTTGCCTTACTAAAATTCGGTGATGGCATATCATGATCGCTGTATGGCGGGTTTGTAACCACAATATCATAACTGCAAGGCATAAATTCCTTAGCTGTTTGCTGATTTCTTATATCACGAGAATAATATTCCAAAAAAGAAAAACCGTTTTCTTTTGCACTTAAATTTGCCAAATTTTGTAATTCTTCCTGAATCTCAAGCCCTTTGATAATTGGCGAAAAATCTTTAAATCTTTGCGCCAAACAAAGCGAAACTGCTCCGGTGCCGGAACCAACATCAAGAATTTTGGCATTTCCTGTTGCTTTTACCATTGCCGACAACAAAACAGCATCTGTTGAAGCTCTATATCCGGCAACAGGCTGAAAAATCTTTATTTTCTTATCAAGCAAATAATCTTGAGTATATTCGGTATCCATTTTTCTATCTTATAAAAAAAGCTCGGGACAGCTTTTGCCCCGAGCGAAAAAGACCTCATTTACTAATTAGTCATTTGCATTAGGGCAAACTTTTGCCTGCTCAGCATTAAACTTTATCCATTTTTCATCAGCTTCAGCATCATTGCAGATAGCACCGGTCGGGCATTCAGAAATGCATACACCGCAATCAATGCAGGTATCCGGATCAACAACCATTTGTGTATCACTGGCATGAAAAGCACTTACCGGGCAAACAGAAGCGCAAGTACCGCATTTGATGCAAGAATCATTAACAACAGAAGGCATATTATTATCTCCTATAAAAAATTAAACTCTGGTTCAATACAATTTATCTGCTTTTTTTTATAAATCAAGTCTTTTTTACTTTTTGATGAATAAAAAAATCAAATGGGAAATATCTGTCTAACCTATTGATTATATGTCATTTGTTCTAAAAATATCCACATTTTGTCTATAGGCTGGTAATTTTTTTCTGGATTTTTAAAATAATGAGTGTTATATAAGCTCTGTTTAACATTTTATTAATCTGTTTTAATAATATGTTAAGTGTGTTAACCCTTTGTTTTTAGGCTGTATTTAATACAAACAAATGGAAATTTATTAATAAAAGGGAAATTTGTGGCTTAAATTCAAAGATGAAAAAGGTAACATTTTAGGGTGTTTAATAAAGTTAGTTTTTTGCTGGCAATTTGCGGGGTTATGATAAGCAGTGCAATATACGCCAGCGCCAACACGCAAAATCTTCCGCAAAGAGAATTTTTATCAGAGGGAACTTTATGCTCTGTGGCAGCAGATAAAGCAGGCACTGAATACGGTGTCGGATATGACTTATTGCAAACTATATCTGTTGTAGAAAGCGGACGATTTGATAAATTGCATAATCAATTCGTTTCTTGGCCTTGGACCGTTAATGCAAACGGTAAAGGATATTACTATTCCTCTAAAGAAGAAGCTGTTGCTGCAGTGAAAAATTTCCAACAGCAGGGAATTACCAGTATTGATGTGGGCTGCATGCAGATAAATCTTAAATATCACGGAGCAGCATTTGATTCTATTGAAGATGCTATGAATCCTGAAAACAACGTGCGCTATAGTGCAAAATTCTTGCGTAAATTGTATGACCGAAACGGTTATAATTGGAAAAAAGCGGCAAAACGTTATCATTCAGGAAATCCTGAGCAGGGTGAAATATATTCCAAGCGTTTGGAAAAAAAGTTTGAAGCTTATAAACTTGCCGGATTAACTCGCGGAGATACTTTGTTTTAGGTCTTATTTTATGCTTCGAAAATTTAAAAAAGAATATATTGTAAAAAGCTATGAGGCTGATGCCCACGGCTTTTTGCGTATTATGGCTCTAATGAATATTTTGCAAGATGCTGCAGACGGAAGTGCAATTGAACTGGGTTTCGGGTTTGAACAATGCTGGGAAAAGGGCGTTTCGTGGGTTGGATCAAATTATCTGATTGAAATAAACAGATTGCCGAAAATTCATGAAAAATTTATTATAGAAACCTGGCCGGCTGAAGCAAAACTTTGGGGAGCAATCAGAGACTTTATTGTGCGCGACGAATCCGGTAATATTTTAATAAATGCAAGCAGTCAGTGGGTTTTGATTGATATAAACCGCAAAAGACCGGTGCCGTTGGCTAAGTATTTTGAGGGATATAAGGCGATTGATGAGCGTGCTATTGATATTGAATTTTCGCGCGCCGATAATTTTGAAAATCCGCAAACAGAAAAAAACTTTGTTGTACGCTTTGATGATATTGATATAAATCGTCATGTTAACAATGCCGTGTATCCGCTGTGGGCAAGTGAAAGCGTAGGAAAAGACTGGCGCGAAACGCATACACCTAAGCGTATTGAACTATGGTTTAAGAAAGAAGCTCTTTACGGGCAAGAAATAAAGGTTTTGACTAAATTTATCGGTGATACTTCGGAGCATTCGATTACCGATGACACAAAAGAAAATGAATTGGCTCGATGCAAAATTGAATGGAAAGACATCTCCTGATTTAAGATTTGAAATTTTCGGCAAATACAAATTTATCTATGCCGTTTATTGAAGTTATTTTTTCATTTTTTAATATGTTTGGAAGCTCTATCCGGCAGAAAGTACTGCGGGAATCGGCATTTTCTACAAACGCAACAACATTTCCCGAAGCATTTTCAATAAATCTCTCAGAGGCAATAGCCCATATTTTCATTATCTCATCTTCAGGTGCCGTAAAATTTGTTTCCATACCTAATTTTATTAACAGCTTTCCGCACGGAGTATCATCAAGAGTTGTGGTATTATGGTGATTTTTGATATAGTTTTGTGCTTTTTCTTTATTTTCTTTGGTCGGTAAATAACTGACACTATATAAAACTACACTGTCCGGTGCGGACGAAACATCGGCATTGGAAGCTATTTCATAGGCTTTTTCCAAATTATTCATAAGTTTTTATTTTTTCAAATTTTTTTGTGTTAAGTTTGTTTAATTCTTTAATTAAAGTATTTTCAGGTGTAATCAAAGCGGCTTGCATTCCGATTTCAAGCGCTTTCTCGATATTAACGGGTGCATCATCAAAAAGAATTGTATCTTGCGCATTCATACCGGTCTTTTTCAAAAAAAGCTCAAAACCTTTTTCATGCTGTTTCGGATAAAAATAGCCGTTGTGCTCGGTTGTGCTGATATCATAAGTATTAATACCATATTTATTTAAGTCTGCACAGCTTTTATCAAAAACCCTTTCCAACACTTTTTCCAAATGTGGTCGGCTGTTGTTTGTAAAAACACTGACATTATACTGACCGGCAGCACCAACCAGCGCTCGCCACAAGTTTTTATCACTCTGAATTCGGGAAAAATCCGTTCTTTCTACAATATGATTACAAAACTCATTAAATTCATAATTTTTATAGTTGCACATCTCTTTAATATAATTAAACAACCCAAGATGTTTTTCTTCAATGGTTTTAGCAGAGATAAATTGTTGCTCTTCTCCGCTAAGATGCAATTCTTCTCTATATACCGACTTAGCTGCGGCAACAATTTCCTTAACCGACAAGGCAGATGTCGGATACAGAACTCCGTCACAATCAATCACTATGTTTTTTATGTTTTCAGTTTGCATCTGTATTCACACTTTTCTTACGAGGAGCATATTTTCTTCTGGGTTTTTCAGATATTTCTGAAGCATCTGCAATTATTTTTTCTTTATTATTCTCATTTGCACTATCTGTTGTTTCCTCTTTTACTTCCACAACCGTAAATGCTCGCTTTGTTGCATGTTTTTTAACAGATTCGGTCTTTGCTTGAACTACTTCTTCTCGAGGAGCCGCCTCTGTTTCAACTAAGCCGTTGTTAACAGGTTGCACATCCTCTTGTGCTTCTGCTTGAGACGATTGTTCAGCTTGCTGTTCTTCTTGCGACTGAGTATTATTTTCATACACTTGATTTTTGCGTGCATTAATTTCCGTAACAATCTTGCGATAGTGCTCGGCATATTGGCGAAAAACTTCCATATCAACATAGTCGCCGCGACTCTGCGCCTCTTTTGCAAGTTCGTTATAGCGCTTAATTAAATCAAGTGCCGTTCCATTAAATTTTCCAGCCATACACACGCTGTCAAATTTGTAATTTAATGAATAAATATTATTGTTGTTGCCTGAATTATTACGAAACTTATTATTAGTTTTTTTCATTTAAAACCATTCAAAAAAAAATTGTTACTGTTATATAAAATAAAATCAAAAAAAGAGCGAAAAAATGTGCTCTGAGATTTATGATTACATATATACACTTCTTTTTCTATTTTGCAAGTATTTTTTGCAAAATTATACAACGATTGATACCATTTAAATCTTTTACTACATTATGCAATATAAACTGATTTTCTGCAAAAATTTGCTTAATTGTTTCCGCCTGATTGTATCCTGCTTCCAAAAGCAAATATCCGCAGTCTTTTAACAAATAAGGAGATATTTGTGCAATTCTTCGATATGCATCAAAACCGCTTTTCCCTCCGTCTAATGCGATTATCGGATCAAATTCTCGCACTTGAGGTTCAAGAGTGGCAATTTCTAAAGTTGGAATATATGGCGGATTGCTGACAATAATGTCGAATTTTTGCCCTATCTTATCAACAAAATCATCTGCATTCCAATCACCATAAAGCAGTTTGACTCGGTTTTGTATATCTAGCCTTTCGGCGTTTTGCTCGGCTGTTTTCAGAGCTTTTTGTGAAATATCTATGCCTGTCCCGAAAATATGGGGAAAATCCGCTAAAAGCGAAAGCAGAATACAACCGCTGCCAACCCCTAATTCCAAAACATTTTGAAAATTGTGCTTAAAAATAAGCTTTGCCGCTTCTTCAACCAAAATTTCCGTATCCGGTCTGGGCGAAAGAACATCATCATTACAAATAAAATCGTATTTATAAAAACCCCTATGTCCTAAAATCTTATCTAAAGGGCGATGATTTAATCGCTGATTAAGCATGGCAATAATTTTTTCTTCTTCCAATACCGAAAATTTGCCAAAAGATGTTATCTCATCACTATCAATTCCCTTAGCGGCGGCAACTATTAATCTTGCCTCTAAACGCGGACTTTCTATTCCGGCTTGTTGCAGCTTTTGCACGATTTTATCAAAATCAAGCGCCATTATTCCGCCGCCATAAAATTTTTGACTTCTGCCGAAAGTTTTTCAAAAGCACGCTTCTCAATTTGGCGCACGCGTTCACGGCTTATATTGAATGTTTCTCCGATTTCATCAAGAGTCAGAGGATTTTCAGTCAGCATGCGGTTTTTTATAATATATTGCTCACGCTCATTTAATTTTGCCAGACTTTTAGCTAAAATTTGCTTTTTGAAAGCGCTTTCCTGTTTTGCCTCCAGTGAACGCTCGATATTTTGCGATTTATCAGCTATTAAATCAAGCTTCTCAAGCGTTTCATCATCATTACTATATGCTTTTGTGTTTAGTGAACTGTCACCGCTTAAACGGCGATTCATTTCAACAACATCTCTTTCATCAACCACCAATTCATTGGCAATTTGCTTAACGACTTTCGGCTCCAGTTCTTTATTATCATAAAGTCCTAAACGCGCCTTTATTCGCCCTAAATTATAAAACAGCTTTTTCTGTGCCGCCACCGTGCCGATTTTCACCAGTGACCACGAGCGCAAAACAAAATCATTAAGCGCCGCTTTAATCCAGAGAATTGCATAGGTAGAAAGGCGCACATTTTTACTTGTATCAAATTTTTTTACGGCCTGCATAAGCCCGATGTTTGCTTCAGAAATTAAATCTGCAGTCGGCAAACCATAGCGCCGATATGTCAACGCAATTTTAACCGCTAAACGCAAATGCGAAGTAATAAGCGTTTGTGCGGCTTTCAAATCGCCTTTTTCTTTAAATTGATAAATAAGCCGACGCTCCTCATCTTCGCTTAAAATCGGAAAGTTTTTGATTTTTTCCATGTAGGCATGCAAACCTCCGTCATCAATAACAACCGGAAGATTGCTTTTTTGAGTATATAAAACAACATCTTTACGCTCTGCCATATTTTTTACCAACCATATGTAAAAGTTGCTTTATCAATGTCTTTGGTTGAATAAATCATGTTCGGCACAATAATTTGATAATACGCACCGTCACGATATATGATTGCAAATAAATCGGCAAATTTTTTAGAATCATTACCTTTGCTGCGACAAATTTTATAAATATCTTTATTTTGATTAATTTTCAAAAAAGCGATTATTGAGGCAGCTAAATAATTATCTTTTGAATTTAAGGAATCTGCAGTTACTTCCGCAAAGTCATGGATATTTCGCACCAATAAGTGTTGTCGGCGTTGTTCAATTACCGAACCGATTTCTTCAAATGCAGAAAAGGAATAGATAAAATTTGAAATTTGTTTTTTCAAGTTTTCATCAGCACATAGCAACTCGGGCAACTTTTGACCATAGTCAATATCCTCTAAATTACTGTCCTTATTTTTTTCGGCATCGGACAATTCTTTCGTAAACGGCTTTATCTCTGAGCTGTCATCAAAATCAGCCACATCTGCGGCTTGAGAATTAAAACCGATTAAAAGTCCTAAGGCAATAACTCTTAAAAACAAATATTTCATTTTTTCTCCTTAAAATCCGATTGATTTCGGTGTTCTCGGGAACGGTATCGTATCGCGAATATTTGCAATTCCGGTTACCAGCATCATCATGCGCTCAAAACCCAAACCGAAACCGGCATGCGGAACCGTGCCGTATTTGCGCGAATCCAAATACCACGAATAGTTTTCAATATCCATGCCGAGTGCTTTAATACGTTCAACCAATAAATCGTAGCGGTCTTCACGTTGCGAGCCGCCGATGAGTTCACCGATTCTCGGCACCAAAACATCCATTGCCGCAACTGTTTTGCCGTCATCATTTAAGCGCATATAGAAAGCCTTAATTTCTTTCGGATAATCGCGCACAATTACCGGACGCTTAAAATATTCCTCTGCCAAAAAGCGCTCATGTTCTGTTTGCAAATCAATGCCGTATTCCGGCTCGTATTCAAACTTATGAGATGATTTTTTCATTATGTCGATGGCTTCAGCATATGTAACGCGAGCAAATCCGTTATCCACAATATTAGAAAGAGTGGCTTTCAAAGTCGGATCAACAAATTTTTCAAACAAATCCAAATCATCGGCACAATTTTCCATAATATCTTTCACGAGATAGCGCACAAAATCTTCTGCCAAATCCATATCATCGGTCAAGTCGGCAAACGCCATTTCCGGCTCAATCATCCAAAACTCGGCAGCATGACGTTGGGTATTGGAGTTTTCTGCTCTGAAAGTTGGTCCGAAGGTATAAATATCACCCAAAGCACAGGCATACAGTTCTCCGTTTAATTGCCCTGAAACGGTTAAGCGAGATTCCTTTCCGAAAAAATCTTTTGAATAATCAATTTCGCCGTTTGGCAAGCGCGGAGGGTTTTTCAAATCCAAAGTTGTGACCTGAAACATTTCACCGGCACCTTCACAGTCCGAAGCCGTAATCAGCGGAGTATGAACATAAGCAAAACCTCTGGATTGAAAGAAATTATGCACGGCATACGAAAGGCGTGAACGCACTCTGAAAGCGGCGCCGTATTTATTGGTGCGCGGGCGTAGGTGAGCAATAGAACGCAAAAATTCATCACTCATTCCTTTTTTCTGCAACGGATAATCATCAGGCGCAATACCATAAATTTCAACCTCATTTGCAACCACCTCAAACTTTTGCTTTCCACCCTTAGATTCAACCAATGCACCTTTAATCGCAACTGATGAGCCGGTAGTTAATTTTTTTATTTCGTTATAATTATTGAGGGTATTATTGGCTATTATTTGAATATTTTTCAAACAAGATCCATCATTTATTTCCAAAAACGAGAAGTCTTTAGAGTCGCGTTTAGTTTTCACCCAGCCCTTGAGCAGAACCGTTTCAATAGGATTTTCTGCGCTTAGCAGGGCTTTTATTTTTGTTCTTTTTAACATTTTTCCCTCATATAATTCAAGTTTATTTTTTTTAAGTCGAGGCAGTATATAACAATAAACTTTAATTGTCCAGTCTTGACAATAATTTTTATTATGTTAAATTTCTTAGCAGTTGTTTTTTTCAGGAGATTTTAGATGAAAGCAAAATTATATTATGTGATTCCGGTCGTTGCCGCTATTGCTGCATGTGCTCCGCGCATCGGAAGTAATGACTACAGCTATTCTTCAGTGCGTCAGGCAAGTTCGGCCTTTCCTTGCACGGTGTTGTCTGTGCGTCAGGTAAATGTTGCCAGTGATGATAACACGGCAGGAACTTTGCTCGGCGGTGTTGCCGGCGGTGTTGCCGGTTCAACCATCGGTCATGGAAGAAGTGCTAATACTTTGGGTGCAATCGGTGGTGCTGCTGCCGGTATGCTTGCAGGTAATTTGATACAAGATTCTGTTATGAAACAAGGCGGGTATGAATACATTGTCAGAACCGATAACGGTCAAACCGTCAGTGTTACACAGGGAACTGATGTTTTGCTCGGTGCCGGTCAGAGATGTATGCTTATAAACGGCAATCCGTCCAGAATCATTCCTTACTAATAGTTATAATATCAGAAAAAAAGCTCCGCCGCTTCAATGCGTAGGCGGAGCTTTTTGTTGACTTAATTTTGTTTTATTGCTTATTTTGCATAATCAGCAGCTTTCTTGCCGTACTGATCTTTTTTATTGGCATTTGCACCGAACTCAATCAAAGTATTTAAAATAAGAACATAATTAGGCAATTTCTGTTTTGCTATTTTAATCAAAAGAGTTTCGCCATTATTGTTTTGAATACTGATATCAGCACCTTTTCTTTGCAAAATCGGCACAATTTTCTTTAATAAGTCATTTACCTGCTCGGTTGGTAACTCAGCATATTTTTCAAGCATATCCGCAATATACATTATTGCCGTATTTCCATCAGAATCGGCCTGATCCACCGAAAAACCGTTTTCTAACAGATAACTTATCAAGGTTTCATTTCCTGTTTTTACGGCATACATCAGCATTGTTTTATCTGGTTCGGGAACATAATTTATATCAGCACCGTTATCCAATAACAATTTTGCCATTTCATTTTGATTATAATTCAAGATCATCAAGTATGATTCTCTTGCTTTTGTTTTTTCACTATCAGCAGTAAGCAAATTAACGTCTGCGCCGTGTTTAATTAAATTCTGCGCCAAAGCAACATCATCATGCAAAACAGCGGTTTCGAGCGCCCTGCTTTCATTAATATTCAGCTCTTTGGTTTCAATTGTTTCAATATATTCAAGAGGATAGTTGTTGTCTAACAAATAATTTAGTACTGTCACTCCTTCATCATTTTTGGCATTAACATTTGCCCCTAAATCTACAAGTTTTTTCAATATTTCTAAATTTTTTGCATCTATTGCTTCAAATATCATATTTGAGTTTTCTTTTATGTTCATTTCATTTAATGAAGATAAAATCATATCACGAAGCTTTTCATTATTAGGATTTTGCAAAAAATAACCAAACAACGTTTCGCCGTTTTCATCTTTTGTGTTTATACCGCCGACAGTATTAATTACTTGCCCCAGTAAATCATAACGATTTTGTTCAGCTAAAATTTTCCAAAGAGGTTTATCAAATTTCGGAAGATTTTTCAGCGGAGTTGGGCAAGCTTTGATTATTGTGGTTAAAATAGATTCGGAGATATCGTGTGATAAGACATAACTTAAAGCACTGTCTTTGGATTTATTTTGCAAATTGATATCCGCACCGCTTTGCAAAAACAATTCCGCAATATCATATTTTTCTGAAGCAAGCGCCTGAATCAACAAAACGTTTTCCTCATCATCAACGGCATTAACATCGGCACCGGCAGCAATCAGGCGCAAAATAATCTCCGGTGAAGCATTATTTTCAAAAGCATACGCCAAAATATTTTTTCCGTTCTGTTTTTTTTGCTTTATATCTGCATTGTTTTGCAACAAAAGATCAACCAATTCAGCGTTGTTTTCCGCAATTGCAAAAGCAATAGGAGTTTGACCATTAATATCAGAAGCATTAACATCTGCACCTGCTTTTAACAATTCGCTGACTATATCATTTTGAGCCTTTTCTTTTAAGGCATATAACAGAATTGTATTGCCACCGCGATAAACGGCCGAAACATCAGCTTGGTGTGCCAACAGATATTTCACCATTTGCAAATTATTAAGACGAACTGCCTCAATTAAAGCTGTTGTTCCGCGAGGATTTTGCATATCTATATTTTCTGCTTGAGATGCAAATTTTTGCAAAATTTCTGTCGGCGCGGTAATATTTACGGCATAACTTAACGGGGTTAAGCCGTAAAACAACCGGCGATTATAAGTTTCAAATTTTGACTTGCTTTCGCGCTCAAAAACCGAAAAATCGGCAATATCGGAGGAATACATTTTCATTTCATCATCCAAAGCATTTAAGATATCGGTTTTTTCTAAATTTATACCTAACCAAAGAATCGGATACCACAAGGTTTTATTGGAAATTGAGTTATTCAATTTATTTTGTTTATATAAAGCGTAAATATCACGCAAATCCTTATTTTCATCAATATTGGTAACCGCAGTTTCATTTCCGCCTACATAATGAGTAACAACACTTAAATCACCATCTTCCGTAAACTTGCGACTAATCCCCTCAAGTTTACCGTTTTTATAATTCTCGGAAGAAATGCGTATTCCGTTTTGATTAAATTTTTCAGCCAATCCGTTTCGCTGATTGTCGGCATAATTTACAATTTCGGCAATTTTTTTATCAGGATAAAAACTTTTAGCCGTACCATTTAATAAATCATTTTTATAATTTAATTCACTCCAGCTCCCGTTTTCAAGATAGCGCTTACTTATGCCGTTTCGCTTTCCGTTTTCATAAGCTATTTCCTCAACCAGAAATTGTTTATCAAATTTTTTTGTTATTCCCTGTAACACGTCATCAACATAATTATTTTCTTCTTTCAGCATATTATCAACTATTATGTGCTCAACACCGTTTTTTTTGCCGTTTTTATAGTGTTCGATTTTAGTTGTATTACCGTTGCGATCAAGGTATATTGTTTCACCATCAAGCTTACCGTCAAGATAATGATTAACGCGTTCCGGATTTCCGTTTGTGTAATAACTTATTTCTTCACCGTTCAAGATGTTTTGTGAAAATGTTTGCTTCAGACGTGGCTTTCCGTTTTCATAAAAAGAGATTTCCTCTCCGTCTTTATAGCCCTTGCGATAAGTTGTTTCCAATTCAAGGTGTCCGTCCTCGGCGCGAGCAGAAGCTATTCCGTGTTTATAACCGTTGCGATAAAAGTATGTAATTAAAAGCCCCTCATCATCTCTTTTTTGCAAAGCGCCGGAAAAAGGAGTATTATCTTTATTATATACGCGCTCTAATCCCTGCTCTTCACGAAAATCAAGATTTTCAACATCAGTAAGAGGAATTTCGGGAGACTTATTTTCTAAATTTAAAACTTCACTTTTTGCCGGAACCGGAGATGCGGTTAAGTCTGAAATTTCGGCAAAGGAATTTTTACTTAAAAATAAAACAGCCAAAAGCACGGCAACATAATTTAACAACATAGCAACTCCTCTTAAAAATTAATATGTAGTTTATCAATAAGGATATTAAAGCAAAAAAATTTTAAATGCAAAATATTTTTATACAGAATTACTTATTAGTATCAAGAGACTACAAAAATTTATGAGAATTAAAACGTATGTTGAAATAGCTCAAATTCTTACTATTTAAATTTTTGTTTTAAGGCGGAGGAATAAATGAAAAATTCAAATTTTAATCTTAAACAAGGGCTGATTATTTTATTTTTGCTGATTGTGATTGCCATACTTGGAACGCTTGAATATAAACATAAATACGCTAATAAGAATAATAAGGAAATTGCGCCGGAAATTGAAATCAATGCCGCAAACATAAAGCCTGAAAACATCACTGTTGCACAAAATTTTATCGGAAAAATCGAGGCGATAAATTCGGTTGATATTTATCCGCAAGTCAGCGGCTATATTGCCGGAATTGTGGCACACGGCGGTGAAAGCGTTAATGCCGGCGATATTTTGCTTGTTATTGAGCAAGCACCGTTTATTGCCGCACTTGATGCCGCAGAAGCCGATAAATTTTCTGCTCAGGCGGAAATGATTAATGCCAAAAGCAACTACGAGCGCATGAAAAAAGCCGGAAAAGATGCTGTTTCGCCTTCTGAATTAGAAAATGCCACTGCTTCTTATCTGAATGCCTTAGGAAAATATAAAAAAGCATGTGCAGACATTGAACAGGCAAAAATAAATCTTGATCACACGGTTCTGCGCGCTCCTTTCTCCGGAGTAGTCGGGCATATCGGTTTGTCTGCCGGTGATTATGTTAGTCCGCAAAGCCCTTCTTTGCTCAGTATAGTTCAATATAATCCGATCCGCGCAGTTTTTTCGGTTACGGATAAAGAATATCTGGAACGAAGTCAAAAAGGGCTTATTTTCGGTAATGATACAATCAAACTTAAACTCTCTGATGGTAAAATTTACAAAAATTCAGGCAAAATAGAATATACTTCAAATGAACTCAATAGCAAAACCGATAGTTTAGCTGTTTATGCTTTGTTCAAAAATAATGAGCGAGTTTTGCTTCCGAATGCTTATGTCGGCGTCATGGTAGAAAAAATTTATAACAATGCTGTTGTGATTGAAAAACCTTTGCTGATTGCAAAAGACAACGGAAATTTTATTTATGTGATTGATAAAGGCAAATTAAAACTTAAGAAAGTTAATATTTTAACTGAAAATGATTCTTCTTATATTTTGAAAAATACTTTTTCCAAAAATGAACAAATTGTTACTCAGGCGGTTGAAACCTATTTAGTCGGGCAAAAAGTTACGGCAAAAATTATACCGATGGAGAAAAAATAAATGTTTTCGGCATTTTTTATTAATCGTCCGTGTTTTGCTGCCGTGGTTTCGGTTGTTTTGGTTTTAATGGGCTTAATGTCATTAAAAGAGTTGCCTGTTGCGCAATATCCGGAAATTCCCCCGCCTCAAATTGCGGTTTCAGCCACCTATTTAGGCGCAGGTTCAGATGTTTTGGTTGACACGGTGGCAATTCCGATTGAAAACGAAATCAACGGTGTTGAAAATATGATGTATATGAGCTCTTCTTCCGATGATAACGGCTCATATGATTTAACCGTTACGTTTGATATCGGCACTGATCCCGATATCGCCCAGGTTAAAGTGTTTTATCATGTTGTTTTTACTATATTTTATTCATAAAATATTTTTCAAATTATTGTGACCATTTCATTGAATTTATTTATTAAGTGATTATATATGATACTGATAATGTTTTCTTTTCTGATGACAAAATCTTTAAAAATCAAAAAGTTAACTCTTTTTTAATTCTTTTTTTTCAAGATTCTCCTAGATTCGCAAGGAGACATTTTATGAGATTCGATTTTTTTACGCTGGGCGGTAGATTCTTTTGGGAAGATATTTTTTACTATCAGGGCTGGAGAATACAACGAAAGATTAACACAAAAACCTATCGTCTTTTAGATTCGCATGATATCAGACGTGAGGAAGGTGCTTTTGAAGTTTGTAAAGATACACTTTTAAAATATATATCAGCTTGCGAAATTCCCACTCCTCCTAAAGACATTACAATTATTATTCACGGATTTGCTCGCACAAAAAAATCAGTAAAAAAATTGAAAGATACAATGTATAAAAAAAATATAAATGCCGTTATCTTCAATTATTGCTCATTGTCCACAGATTTAAAACACAGTGCTGAAACTCTATTTTCATTCGTCAAGAATTTACCCGACTCCTCAAATGTGTATTTTGTTACGATTGGCGCGGGATGCTTGTTGCTGAGAAAGCTTTTTGAAATTTGCGATAACTATCGCTTATTAAATATTAAAGGCATTGTTAACATAAACCCTATAAATTCCGGAAGCGATTTTGCCTTTTTGCTGAGCCGTGCATCGTTCATCAGAAAAATTTTAGGCCCGATGCTTTTAAATATTACCCCCAGCGAGTCAATGCGTCTGACGAAAATACCTCAAGATATGCCTCTGTTTTTAATTATTTCTCCTTCTAAAATATCTGTTTTTTTCAAGCATATGTTTTCAAGATTAGAGAGTTTTCCGCAGCTTTCACCTCCTGCAGAAGCAACATATTCGCCGAATATAAAAGAAATGCAAACGCACACTTGGTTTCCTATGAATAATGAAAATATGCGCATTTCTTGTGTTGAAATATTAAAGGATTTAATGCATCAATAGTATTTGATAAAATTGTATACAAATATTTAACGATAATGTAATAATATATTTAAAATTTTTGTGTTATAATTTACTAAACATTTGAACGAAAGGTCTATAAAATGTTGGTAAGGTTTAGTTATGCATGGCGTTTTTTATTTACGATTCTTTTTTCATGTTTCGTAACTTTTTGTGCATATGCCGACACAAATACATCTTCTTGTGAAGCAGATGAAAAATTTTATAACGGAATAGCACAAAAAATTTTAGCCTTACTCGATGACGGAACCACTAAAGGACTTGTATCCAGTGTTAAGGAATATAATAATCATCTGCAACAATCCGTATTTGATCCCAATGGTGCTTGTTATCTTTTGAATATGGAAATCGTTCAAGATGAATCCGAAGTATATGATTGGTCCGGTTTTGATTTAAGCGGTGCTTCTATGGTCAGCAGTGGATATAAAAACGATATACAAGAAAAACTTAATTCTATGGATTTAAGTAAGATAGATATTGATTTATCTCCTTATGACTACAAAAATGACAGAAGAATTTCATCGGCAAATATAAGACTAAAAATAGCTAAAGACGGACAGCAGGAAGCTCAAATTCTGCAGAATTTGGCTATATATAAACAATGTAAAATAGATATTTTCAACTTAAATCAAGAGCAAAGCAATATAAAAGAAATGCGAAATAATGTTTCTTTATATTTAACGACTTTGGCAAACCCTCAAAGCACAACTTGCACCTGCGATGAATCGGGCAATCTGACCGCATGCAGCACGGTTTCCGAATCTACCCCGCAGGAAGCCTCAACAGATGACCTTTCTTGTAAAAATTTGAATCAGTATGCTAGCGATACGGCTTTTTGCCCTACCTGCATAATTTTTGAGCGAATTCTTATAGCTGACCAAAAATTGGCGGGAGGATCATTTAGCGTACTTTCCGGAAGTTTGATAAAAATATTGGGAATTGCTTTTCTGATTTATCTTGCCTATCAAACATTAATTTTAGTTGCATCGCCGGCAAATCAGCCTATAAGCAAATATCTTACCTCTGTTGTGTTGCAAGGATTTAAGATTACAATCGCTGTCTTAATTCTGTCCAATCCTTCTTTCTTATATAATTTGGCATTAAAACCTATATTGGAAGGAAGTCTTGATTTTGGAATAACTTTAACGGGAAAAGCTCAGTCGCATATATTAGAGTCCGGAGCAAAATACACCAAATTTAATAATTCAGATACCTTGCTTTCCGCACCATTTTTACAAAAAATGGTTGGCACGGCAGAATCTTTTAACACCCAAGCTGCCATTATGCCGGCAATGGGAAAATCATTGATATGCAATGCCTTCTCAAATCTTGATTGGAATATCATTCCTAATCTTGAAACATTATTAGAAGGTTTTCTGGTTATTATATTCGGCTATATAATTTCATTTTCCGTAGGCTTTTATCTTTTGGATATAACGCTGGAATTGGGATTTTTCTGTTGTTTATTGCCGTTTTTAATCGCCTGCTGGCCATTTAAAATAACTCTTGAGTATTGTAAAAAAGGTTGGGGTATTTTTATGCATATATTCTTTACTTATGTGATGCTCGGAGTAATTATTACAACCATAAATGCCATAACCAAAAGAGCACTGGCACCGAATCATGATGTTAACGAGCTGATAAAAGCTCTCAATGACAACAATTTCGATTTTATAAAAGATGCTATGTCTTTTGGTGGAAGTCAATTACTGTTCTTGATTGTGTCTTGTTATATTTGCCTGAAACTATTGCAAGATGTGGATAATCTGGCTAATAAGTTTGCCGGCGGATCAGGTATCAGACTGTCATCTAAGTTTGCCGGAGGTGTGATGGCAAGCGCCGGTATTTCAACAATCGTTAATGGCGGAACTACGGCACTTAATGTTGCAAAAGCTGGTGCAAGAGGTGCAAGCGAGGTTGGTAATGCCATGGGGGTCAACGGCGCTATTAAAGCCGGCGCTGATCATTTAGGTTTTTCACAAATGAAAAATTATTTTTCACAAAAAAGAGCTCAAGGCAAACAGTTTGTAAATGATACTTTAGGCAGTATGGGTATCGGCAGAAGTGCAGTGGTGCGCGGAGGTCGTAACGGCGGAGAAAATTCAAATAATCAAAATGGAGGCACGCAATCATGAAGTCAGTTATTATAACATTTGTGATTTTTATTGCTCTGTTTGGTTTGTTAAAACTTGACATTTCTTCGGTTTTTAGTGGTTATTGGTTACCACTGATCTCCCTGGTAACTCTTATTGCCACATTTGCAGTTGCAATATTTTTGTTCGGATTGCCGACAAAGGACAACTTCAAAAAAGCCTTAAACATAAAACAAAAGGAGGTTGAAGATGAAAAAGATAACTAACCTTTTGACCTCTTTTTTAATTGCATTATTGCTTCTTTTATCAAACATAAATACTTCTTTCGCGGAAGGCAATTGCGATGAAAAAGCTATTACTCGTGATATAACCAAAAATGTTGAAACAACAGCCGCTCAGCTTCGTACAAGCTTGGAAGATTATAACAGAACCGTAAAAACTTTTGAATCCTATTGCGGAGAAATTACCGATAAATATCGCGGACAGGTGCTTGCCTTTGATATCAGAACATTGCAACAAGCTCTGAGCGTAAATAAGTCTAAATATGCATATTTAACGGATTTAAGCCAATATGAAGATACAAACATTAAGTGGGGAGAAGTTCCTGCAAGCACAAAACAGTGCGAGGATTTGCGTATTCTTGCATGGGAGAAGCTCGATCATTATACCAGCTTGTATACGAAAGCTATTGTCGTATTCGGAATAGCCGGAAACGAAGCCGGTCTGCCGGTTTCATGCGTATGTCCGGAAAATAGCAGTGAACCGCAATGTACAGCCTATACAAGTACTAAAATTGAAGAGCAAAAAACCGGAGATAAATGCGACACGTTTGCCACATATTTGTCATCACTGTCATCTTGTCCTCTTTGCCCGATTTTTCAGGCAATCCTTAACACTGATGCTAAAATTGCAGATATTGCTTGGCGTGCATTGGCAAAAGCCCTGCAGAGCGTGGTTATGGTATTTTTTATGGTATTTCTCGCCATTGAAACCTTAAAAATCGTTTCAAATATTGCCGGAAGCAGCATGGGGAGTTATCTTAAAAGTATTTTTGTTCTAGGATTTAAGGTGTTGCTCACCTATTTTCTGCTTGATAATTCTTCCTATATATACGGCTATTTCATTTCACCTGTGTTGCAGGCCGGACTCGATATGGGAACCTCGTTAATCAGCATTTCATCATCACAAGCAAGTGTGTGCCTTGCAAGTAATGCCACGGTTGATTTTGTATCAACACCCGGAGGAGTTTTAGACGCCGGATTGTTGGATAATATTATGAGAACAGTTCGTTGCTATGGTCATACGGCAACAATTATGCCGGCTGTCGGAAAAGGATTAATGTGCCACGGCTGGGCAAATGATGGTACACTTTTACCTGATTTTTCAACTTGGTTCAGCGGAATTTTGTTTTTCATATTCGGTTTAGGAATATGGCTTGTTATATCATTTTATTTGATTGATTGCACCGTTCAACTCGGAATGCTTTGCGGAATTGTGCCGTTTTTAGTTGCCTGCTGGCCGTTCAAAGTAACGCAAAGATATTCAATTAAAGGCGTGCAACTGCTTATGAACACTTTCTTTAATTATGTAATGCTCGGAATAGTTCTGTTGCTCGGAGTAGAGATTGTTGATTTTGCAACCGGACAAAAAAGCGGAAGTCTGGATGTGATTATGGATGCCATGAATAATAATAATCTAACCAAAATCCGTGAAGTTGCAAGTTTAGACGGTGTTGAAATTCTGATTTTGGTTGTTTGCTGCATATTTGCCTTTCAGTTGATTGGAAAAACGAATGCACTTGCCGATAAATTCTCTAAAGGCACAGGCATGAATATTGCCAGCAGGCTGGGCGGACTTGCCGCAGGCGCGGCAGTTGGTGCAGCCACCACCGGTGTTAGTATGGGCGCCAAAATCGGTGAAAGCGCATTGGAAGAAATGGGTATTACCGGTGCATTTGGCGGAGCCAGTCAGAAGGCAAAAGACTTTATTCTTGACTCAGCATCAAGCTTTGGTAAAGCTGTCGGCTTAGAAAAATATCAACCTCAAAATACTCAAGGTTCAGAGCAAAGCCCTGAAAATCCGTCACCAAGCCCTGATAATAATGAAAACAGTGCATCCGGCGATTCAAATCAAAATAATGCAGAAGATGAGTCAAATAATTCTGGAAACAATGAGGAAAAAAGGAATGAAACAAGCCGAGAACCGCCTAGATAAATTGCTTACAATTTAATCATATTGTAACACAAATTTATTGCTTTTTATGGTAAGATGGAATAAAGAAGAAATAAGGAACTATGAGATGATGAATATCAAAACAAATAGCATAATAAAAATACTATTCATAGTTTTTTGCACCCTCTTTATGCTTTCAGCCTGCGGCTCAACTGAGGGATTATCTCTCATACCTTCAGCAGATCAGCGCGGAGAAAATGCCGAACAGCTGTCTGCCGAGCATCGTCAATGTTGGCAAGCAGGCATGCTTCGTGTTTTTTATACATCTATTAGTTCTCAGACTGTTATAATCTATGATGCTTTAACCAAAGAGAATTTAATGGGACTGATGATGCTTGCCTTTTCAATTTGGATGGCATACAAAATTTTGACGCATGTCAGCAGTCCCGTTCCGGAATCCATTGGTGAGTTTTGGACTGCAGTTCTCCAAAAGGCTTTTTTGTGCCTTTTATGCGGAATTTTAGCATCTTCAAAAGGTCAGGTATTGTATGCTCTTAACAGCTTTATTATGCCGATATATATAACCATTTTGGAATTTGCATCTGAAATAATGCAAGTGCTGAATGATAATAACCCTGATTTAACCATACCGGGAATCTCTGTGGCTTCTGCTGATGGTTCCAACACATTGTGTGAACAATATGCACATTCTACCGCACAAAACGGTTGCCGTATAACAAATACCCAAAATATATTATTTACTGAAAATTCCGGTATGCCCGATGCCCCGCTTAAAATGATGGAATGCTTGGTTTGTGCGGTTAATGATAGGTTGAATGTGGGCTATTCTCTGGCTTATCGCTTATTGCAAATGGCAACGCTTTTATCCACTATTGTCGGTATAATTCTATTAGCAGCCTTTGTAATTGCTCAGTTGTGTTTTGCTCTATATTTAATAGACAGCATCTTCCGTTTAAATATGATTTTAATTATCTTCCCATTCTTAATAATAGCATATCCGTTTGAGCAAACAAGGCGCTGGAGCATAACTGGATTTAAGGTAATTATCAATTCTTCAGTAATTATGCTTTGCTTGGTAGTTATGGTATTGATGGCTATTCTGGCACTGGAAAATATTTTATTGACAGGTAAACAACAAGGATTTGATTTTGCTCTTGTTTCCGCATATGAAGATTTCGGCGTTGTGCCGATGGCTCTTATCTTTACGGCATTTTTGGTAGTAAAGGTTAGCGGACTGGCAGTATCACTGGCCGATAGAGTTATTCATGAAGGCGGAGATACACGCTTTCAGAAAAAAGTTGCCGCACTGGTTGGAACAATCGGTCAATACTTCTTGAGCGCCACAACCGGAGCTTTAGGAAACGGAATAAATAAGCTGATTGATAAAGCAGCCGAACATTCATCAAAACTGCGCACTATACAAAATAAGATTGCCCAAATGGAATACTATAAAAATAAGATTGCCGGCAGAATTCCGCCAGCTGATGAACAGCAGGAGAACCAAAATGATTAGTGTAAAAAATATCCTCTGCTATATATATGCGGCAGCAATTGCATTCTTATCATTTTCTGCCATCTCAACACCTGCTTATGCCGATGCTTCTTCCGGTAGTTCTGTCGAAGCGTCAATGAAATCTGAGGCAGAAGATAAAGAAGGATGTAAATATTCGGCCTTGCAAAAAAAATATATGGAAGATTCAACATGTTGGTATTGTATGGTTGTCGGAAAGATGACCGGAGCATATCTGTATGCTGCAGCCCTTGTCATTCCAACTATTAAAAATATGGCTTTAATGATTTTGCGGTTCGGTTTTTTAATTTGGCTTGCTTTATATATCCTGAAACAAGTTAGCTCTTTAAGTCCTATCTCTGTCGGTAAATTTTTACAGGAAATACTGATAATGGGTTTCAAAGTTATGCTTGCAACTCTGATAGTAAAGGATGGAACTGCTTTTATAAACGAATATATTATGACCCCGATAATAGATACGGGCATCGATATCGGAAACGCTATTTTTAATCAAATAGCAAATGACCCTGCGTTTAATCTTGATTCTACGGGAGGTTAGTAATGTTGAAAATTTTGCGTAACATACTCTTACTTCCTGCGATTTTAGCCATCTGCCTGTTATATTCTGTTAAGACGGCTACAGCGGTTGTTTCTGATTTGACTGATGATGAGTTATATCTTGCCGCAACTTTATGGGGCGAAGCGCGCGGCGATTCTGAAGGTATGCAAGCTATTGCAAACACCATTATGAACAGAAAAAAATACTATGAAAGCCAACAAAAAGAAGGTAGTGCACCTGTTAGCATAAAATCAATTATTTCTGATACCAATCAATATGCTTCGTGGAAAGGAAAAAGTTTTGATACATCTGCAATTATTAAACAAATGGCAGAATATCAAGGAAGTGATAAAGAATCTTGGGAAACATGTGTAAATTATGCAAAACTTGCCTTAAGTGACTCATTAGGTGATACAACGTTCGGCGCTACCGGATATTATTCAAAAAATGCTACGGAAATTCCGGAATGGGCACGCGGGGCAAGCAGCACATCAACAATCGGTAACACTGTTGTTGTACACGGAGTTAAACCTGAAGATATATCATCAAACGGCTCCGGCACAAATAACAGCGCAGCCTACAAAACAGGAGGAATACCTGTCGACTCCTCATCGGCAGGCAGTTCAAAAACCTGCGATGGTGTTGAATCCGTATCACGAGATATTTCTCCGAAAACAAACTCCGGATATGGTGTTATAAGTGACACAACCATGCAAAACATGAGTAATATGCTTGATACAATATATAAAAATCTCGGGCGTGTTTTCATGCTTGGTCACGGTGTTTTATGCTATGCCACAAAAGTTGCGTATTCCTGTTTCGGTGTCGATGTTCCTGGCTTAAAACCTGCTTGTTGGATAAAAGCTCCTAACTTAAGCTTTTTTATATGCGGATTGGCTATCTACATAACTGCCTTTATGATGAGTGTTGCTATCGGAATGTACTTTGTTGATATATGCTTTAAGCTGGGCTTCGCTATAATGTATTTACCTATTGCCATTGCCTTATGGCCGTTTGCCCCAACCAGAAGCAAGTTTGGCGAAGCTTTCGGAATGATTTTACACAACTCTTTGCTTTATGCCATGATGTCAATAGGTTTATCATACGCTATTGTATTAATCTATAACGGAATTTTAGGTGATACCAGTAACTGGACAAACTTCTGGAGTGCTATCGAAAAAGAAAGTTCTGAAATTCTGGCTGAACAATTTTCGCTGAGTTCAACAAGAATAATGGTAATTATGTTCTGCCTGATTTTCGGCTTTAAGATTATTGCCTCAAGTGTAAATGAATATCTTGATTATTTCTTCTCTGACGGCTTAATGGGCGGTCAAAGCCCGATGCATTATCTCGGCACTCAAGCTCTTGGCTCGACAGCAGGTGCGGCAATTGGCAGCATGGCAGGATACACCTCTGATTTTATTCAAACCCAAACCGGCAGAGGGGTAGAAGCTATCGGTAATACTCTTGTTAATTTCTCTAATGGCAATTATGGCCTTGTAGGCAAAGCCGCAAAAACAATAACAAGCCCTCTTGCACAAATTCAGGTTGGTTTGAATCGGTTAAGAACAAGAGATTTTAATCATCAAAATGCAAATGCCTCTGCCTCAGTAGATGGCTCAGCCACAAGTGGCGGACAAACAGCAAGCAATCCTCAATCAAGTGCTACCATCGGAGATATTGCCTCCAGTATTGAACAGGCAACCAGACCTGATGCGACCACTTTAAGTCCGTCAAATATATTAAGTAAAACCGGATCAACCGTAGGTGGGGGCATAAAAGGCACGTATAATGCAATTCGCCATCCTCAAGCAACTTATCGTACATTTAAGCAACTAGCGATGGAAAATGTAAGTGATGAAAATTCACCATACCAAAACGGAAAACTGATTATAACCAATACCGGAAAGGTTATTTTCCGCAAAATTACTCCTGATAGCTTGCTTAAAGGATTAGATGAAAATAACAGCTTATCACAAAATGCCGGACAATTTGCCTTGAATTCTGTAACAGAAGGTGCAAAAATCACTCGTGCAACCGGCAGAAGTATTTTTGGCGCAGCAGGAAGAATGACTTCAAACCTCGGCAAAGATATGCAACGTCATTGGGATAAGAAAGGATCTTCTAATTTCTGGACAGACCAACAAACTCAAAGAGAAGAAGATGAAGAGAAAAAGAGATTAGAGGATTTGATTGAGCAAAATCTCTCGAATCAACATGATGAAGGACAGGAGTAAAATGAAACAATTTTATAAAAACATAATTTCATTGCTTGTTGTAACGGTTGTCGGTTTTTCATCGTCCGATGCTTTAGCTGAGGGTTGCAAACCGACAAAATGCCCGACAACATGCTCTGCTTCGTCATCTGCAAATTGCGGAAAAAAATATTCCGCAGGCTGTATTGTTGATCAAAATCAAAAAACCGAAGGCGGTTCTTGCTTTAATAATGTTCCGGTCAGTTCGGCTGATTATGCCAGTTCTCAGTGCGTATCTTCCTCAGGCGGTGGAAGCGGAACCGATTTTCCGGTTACTCCAACCACTGAAGGAGAACAAATATATGTTAAAGCGGCTGCAAAAGGAAAAGTTATTTTTGCCGGTGTAACCGAAGACGGCGGTCGCACTGTGATTATTGAACATACAAAAGGATGTGAAGATGACAGTCATGGTGATAGCGGAAAATACCACACTATTTATAGACATTTATTCAGTTATAGCGTATCGGCAGGACAATCAGTTAATACCAATGACTTAATCGGAGTTGTCGGCGGTTCAACTGCAAGCGAAGGCGGTTCTATATGCGATAACAGTGAACAAAAAAATATGTCCGGCTATGATGCAACCGGTTGTACCAATACTACTCCTACAGATCTGCATCTTAATTTTGAGGTTGTTGACGGACCAGCATCAGGCTCAAGCTCTTATGCCTCATCATCCGCAAGCTTGGATTCTAATTGTAGTGAAATTCAAAATATGTGTGGCAGTTGCTCGTCAGATGTTAGTGTTTGTTTATTTGAAAACCCGGCTGCATATCATGACTCTTCCGTTATTGCAACAAACGTAGAATATAAAAGTAATTCATCTAAAGCAACTAATCAAAGTTGCGAAGCCAGCTTAAGTGTGGATTCGGAAAAATGTTTATTTTGCGGTCTATTTAAGGATATTTTCAATGCCGCAAGCTCAATTGCTAAAGTTGCTAACGACGGACTTGCTATTCCTACGCGTAATTTAGTAGGTATCGGTTTTCTTATTTGGCTTGCTGTATTTGTTTTAAGAAACGTTGCCTCTTTAGGTGCCATTAAAGCAGGGGACATGTTGAAAGGTATGATTTTCCAAGGTTTCCGCGTAACGATTGTTATGCTGATTTTGGGAGGGGCTATCTATCAGGTAATGGATTTAACTATTAACCCTATTTTGCAAACAGGGTTGTCATTTACACGTTCCTTGAGTACAAATTCCACCTGCCCTGCTGATGCCGAATATATGCAAAATATTGCCGGCTATGATTCCACAAAAGGTTTTCAAAAAACCTCTACCGGAGGATTATCAATACAAGTCGGTGCTGCTTTTGTCTGCAGTATAAAAAAGATAGAGGACAGCGTTTCGAATATGATGTCTTACGGAAAATATTCTATCTGTTTATCTTTTCATGATTTTAAAGCATTAGGAATTATACCGCATGCCGGATTCGCAACAACCGGAGCATTTTTGCATATTGTAGGAATAGTTTTAATGCTGATGTTCCCTTGGTTCTTAATAGACTGTTTGTTGCAATTATGCATATCTGTGGCATTACTACCTTGTGCAATCGGCGCTTTTGCCTTTAAGGTAACAGCAAAATATATGAAAACTCTTTGGGATTTTTTCATGAACGCCATGTTTATCTTTGTCTTTATCTCCATTATTATTTTCATAATCTCAGCAAATTTCAAAACATGGGTCGGATATGATTTTGATCTTAATACTATTGATTCTAATCTGTTTATCAATGCAACCGGAAACGGCTTGGCTTGGTGGGGAACAACAGCATTCAGAATCTTAGGGATTTGTTTCTTCTGCTTTATATTCTTAGACGAGGCAAAATCAATGGCTGATAAGTTTGCATCTGCACCAACCTTAGGCGGAGGAAAAGGTATCGGTACTATGTTTGGCGGTTTGGCTGCCAGCACAGGCTATAGCGCGGCAAGATCCGGAGCGGCTGTTGCCGGAAATGTCGGACACAGTATCGGAGAAAGTGCGGAATCGCTCTTCGGCGCACAAACCAGAAGCATGTCAAATCATGCAATGGGAATGGTTTCTCGTCTAACCGGAGCTGAAAAAATTACTGATGAAAACGGCAACGTTGTCGGCTACTCCAATAAACGAAAAATTTTCGGCAGAACCTACGAATCTAAATATACAAAAGATGAAAACGGTTTATGGACCGCCTCCGTAACCCATGGAAACACCACTAAAATTGATGATACTATTATGGAAATAAAGCTAACAAAAGATGATAACGGCAATATTGTCGGTATTGATACAAAAGCTAAAAACGTAAGTTCCCAATATATGATTAATAAAGATAAAAGCATTAACCAAGACGCTGTTGAACAGTTGATGAATAATGCCGAAAATAAAGAATATGCTGCACGCCATATTATCAGTACCGTGATGGCTGATCGAGGTATGCAACTGGATAATAAATTCTTAAGCAGTCAAACAACAATCAATGACGATGGTTCGTGGACTATTACGCAGAAGAATGAAGACGGCAAATTGCAAACCATCAATGCCAGCATTCAGGGCAATAAAATGATTATAAAATCTGATATTGATGATGGTTCAGGCACTATAAAATCAACAATTTCCGACGGTCTAAAGAAAAAAACCGAAACCCATAACCGCGGTGAGTGATAAATAGTCACAGCCTAAATCACACAGAAAAAGTTAAAAGCACCTTATCAATCAAGACAAGGTGCTTTTTTTTAACAATCATATTTTATCCGTGCGGATCAATTTGTTTTTTAACCATCTTTGTCGGCTGAGAGAAAGCATAATCAATTTTGCTCAAAGCCACCAGATTTTCATCTTTTTGCAAGCTCGGATTTTTATCCAATAAAAAAGACCGCTTAAAAACAAGCGGTCTAAATACTCATTAAAAAATCTTTTTATTCGGTAATCATCGCCGTTAATTCAGCTTCGGAAACAACTTGTCCGTCAACCATACCTACGCCTTTAAACACAAAAATATTACGGCGTTCTTTGATTTTTTCAACGTGCATTTTCAATTGATCTCCCGGACGAACCGGCTTTCTGAACTTTACGCCCTCAATCGACATAAACAAAACACTGCGTTTTTTTGTGGCATAATCTTCATCGGCACTCATAACCACACAGCCTGCTGTTTGCGCCATTGCTTCAATTTGCAAAACACCCGGCATAATCGGGTTATTCGGAAAGTGTCCCTGAAAAAACAGCTCGTTCATGGTTAAGTTTTTTAATCCTACACCTTTTACACCCGGCTCTTCTACTTCCAATCTGTCCACCAGCAAAAACGGATAGCGGTGCGGAAGCATCTTCATTATTTCATCAATATTATAAATTTTTGACATTTTTTCCTCTTATTTTTTAGTTGAATTCTTTTGTAAAAATGCGACTTGACGCATAAAATCCTTAAACGGAACACATGGGCTACCCATCATCACACTGCCGGCTTCAATATCGCGCATAACACCGGATTGTGCGGCAATTTGCACGCCATCGCCGATATTTAAATGGTCTGCCAAACCGACTTGTCCACCACAAACTACATAGTTGCCGAGCGTGCAACTTCCGGCAATACCGACTTGTGATACAATCACGCATCCCATACCCAACTTATCGTTATGGGCAATCTGCACTAAATTATCAATACGACAGCCGTCTCCTATAACCGTATCATCAAGCGCACCGCGATCAATACAAGCATTTGCGCCGATTTCCACATCGTTGCCGATTATAACGCGCCCGAGTTGCTCAATGCGATGATGTTGCCCGTTCATCATCTGAAAACCAAAACCATCTTGTCCAATTCTGGCACCGCTGTAAATGTAGCAATCAGTTCCGATTATTGCATAGGCAATGCTGGCATTTGAGGCAATTCTGGTACGCGCACCAATTTTACACCCCTGTTCAATAACCACATTCGGCTCAATACGGCAATTATCACCGATTTCAACGTTTTCACCTATAACAACATTTGCTCCGATAAAGCAATCCTTACCGATTTTTGCGCTTTTTGCAATTTTTGCACTTTCATCAATTCCGGCATTCGGTTTAACCAAAGAATACATAAATTCATTCAATTTTATGAAGGCTATTTTCGGATTTTCATTAATCAAAACCGCCACACCTTGAGGCACAAATTGCGCTAAATCTGCCATTGTAACACATGCAAGAGCTTTCATCTGCGCTGCAATTTCTTTTGATTTTCTGTCATAAAAAAAGCAAATTTCCGTTTTTTGCGCTTTTTGCATTGTGGCAATATCGTCAACAGTTTCACCGGCTTTAGCGTTGTCTTGCAAAACCGAATCCGTAACCTTAGCCACATCAGCTAAGGTCACGTTTTCTTTTTTGTTATAAAATCTTGTATCAACCATCTTGATTGCTCCGATTACAGGCTTGTACCGAAGTTCAAGCGGAACACTTCTTTTTCATCATAGCGTTCTTTGGTAATCGGGAAACCGAAGTCAATATTGATTTTACCCATCGGAGAGAGCCAGTCAAAACCGAAACCGACGGAACTTCTCATCTTATCAGAGTAATTAATTTCTCTGCTGTTGAAATTATCCGGTTTACCGAGCCAACCCATATCATAGAACGTACGTCCTTTAATTCCAAGCTCATCTAAGCCAATCGGGAAGGTCATTTCAACACCGGAATAAACCATCCAATTTCCGCCCAATGCATCGCCTGTTTTTTTATCGCGAGCACCGATACCGGCATATTCAAAACCGCGCAAAGTATTGCCGCCTAAATAATAGCGATCAGACAAGCGAACATCTTTGTTTCCGTAGCCGGCAATATATCCGCCGTTTGCGAAGAATTTGAATGTATAATAGTCGGAAAGCGTATAAAATTTATATGCTTTTGCATCAAAGCGATTATATTTTACATCACCGCCAAGACCGGCCCAATCGTTTCCGAATGATAAATAATAGCCTTCTTTTGTATTAATCATACTATCACGCTTATCATAAACAAGGGTTTGACCGATTGCCGATGTTGTAGCTTTTCCTTCTTCTGCTTTAACATATTTTGAGGCGCTGTCTTTAATGTTTTTAATATCTGTTTCGCTTAGTGTATAGCGAGCATAATGATACAAGTCATCAGTATAATTCCAGCCGAATCTGGTTCTGCCACCGATTGTGCGTGTATCATAAGAAGACTCATCTTCATAGTCTTCATCTGTCATAAACAAATCAAGTCCGGCACTCAAACGGCGATTTAAGAAATATGGTTCCGTAAAGCTGATATCATACTCTTTTGTACGTTGAGATATACCAACATTAAAGCCGAGTTCCTGACCGCGTCCGCGGAAGTTGTTTTCTGTTACACCAAAACGAACCAAAGCACCGTTTGTAGTTGAATAACCAACACCGACATTAAAGTATCCGGTTGATTTTTCTTCAACATTAACATCTAGGTCAGCCTTATCACCGCCTGTCGGAGTTGTTTGAATATCCACCTTGCTGAAGAAATTTAAGTTTTCAACATTGCGGCGCGAAGCACGAAGTTTTGAATAGTTTAAGGCATCACCCTCATCAACGCGGAACTCGCGGCGAATAACCTTATCCAAGGTACGACTGTTACCCGTAATATTGATACGGTCGATAAAAATTCTCTCACCTTCACTGATATGGAAAATCAAATCAATTTTTCCGTTTTCAATGTCTCTTACAGGTTCAACATCAATATTAACAAATGAAATACCTTGATTATTAACTGTCTCCGTCATTTCGGTAATTGATTTTTCAATTGCATCAGCATTATACCAATCACCTTCATCTATTTCTAAATCCTTATAAAGCGGCTCAACATTAACATCGGGCAATTCAGATTCGATGGAAATTTTATTGACTTTATAGCGCACACCTTCATCTAAAGAAAATGTTAAAATAAATGACTTGTGATCAGAACTGAGCTCCGCAACAGCCGAATCAACCTTAAAATCAGCATAACCGCGATTGGTATAAAAACGGCGCAACAGTTCTTTATCATAATCCATTTTCTCAGAATCATAATTATCAGCTGATGAGAAAAAGCGATACCAACGGCTTTCTTTACTCATAATCTCGTCACGCAAATCAGAGTTGGAATAGTGAGTGTTTCCCAAAAAGTTTATCTTATCAATTTTTGCCGAAGCACCCTCATTGATTTCATAAATCAAATCAACACGATTTTCATCACGCTCAATAATTTTCGGCTCAACCATAACAGAATAGCGACCGGTTTTTCTATATACATCTAAAATTCTTTGCACATCTTGCTGAACTTTTGCTTTGTCATAAACCGAACCGTTTGCTAATACAACTTCTTTTTCCAAGACTTTATCGTCAATCTTATCATTACCGTCAAAAGCACGCTTACCGATAATCGGGTTTTCTTTAACCACAATTTTTAACGTATCTTTTTTAGTTGTATCAAAGCTGACATCACTGAAAAGACCTGTATCGTACAAACGCTTAAACGAGCTATCCAATGCATCTTGAGAAACTTTAGTACCTTGTTCCAAATTAAGGTAAGATATTACGGTTTCTTTTTCAACACGTTGCAAGCCTTCAACATCAATATTTTTCAAATACAGATTTTCGGCACTTGCCTGAATAGCAATCATGCTGCTTAAAACAAACGGAGCTACAAAAATTTTTTTCATCAATTTTATTCCTTATATATTTAGTCAAACCAACGACTGATTAAATGTTTAATATCATTCCACGTTGCAAATATCATGATCGCGCAGATGATAAATAATCCTATTTTAAAGATTAAATCTTTTATTTTAGCCTTAATCTCTCGACGAGTTATCATTTCAATTAAGAAGATAACCACATGTCCTCCGTCAAGCAGAGGAATCGGCAACAAATTTATCAAGCCTAAATTTACCGAAAGCAGTGCCATAAAATAAACAAATCCGATAAAGCCGCCTGATTTGCTGATATCGCCGGACATTTCTGCAATACGGATAATTCCTCCAACTTCATCTCCTCCTCGTTTTCCGACAATCATCTGCCCCAATGCGCGTAATGTTGTCGCTGTTAAATCATATGATTCCACGGCACCTGCCTTAAGAGCCTGTATCAATGACATTTTTTGCGAGGTAAAATCTATTTTAGATGAAGACATAATCCCAATCATACGTCGCTTAATTATTTTTCCATCACCGCCATCATATTGCGTTTCTTTTAATAAAACATTAAAAACAAGCGGACGAATAACACTGATTTCATATTCTTCTTCCTGATTTTGCTCAATATAATTCTTTAAATCAGTAAAACTGTTAATAGGAAGGTTATTTATTTGCTTTAGAACATCCCCATTAAAGAACCCTGCCCTGTCAGCAGGACTTCCGGCGATAATTTTATCAACCGTAACTTTATTCGGACAATTATCTTTTTCGCATGCACATCCGCCGATACCTATCATCTTAAAAGGAGATTTTTTTCCTTTCATATCAAGAGCTTCAGCCTTAACCTTAAAGGTTAGCGGGCGTTCAACTTTAAGTAAAACATTATCATTGGTTGCAAGAGAAACTTCATTGCTGATGGATTGAAAATCAGGTGTTTCAACATCATTAATACTTATTATTCTGTCGTTCGGTAAAATCCCTGCCTGCTCGGCAGCTCCACCCTCAACCAGTGCGCCGACAATAGGAGGATACACCACTTTACCATAGGCAAAAAACAAGGCGGCAAAGACTAAAATAGCAAACAAATAATTAAACCCCGGACCTGCCAATACTATTGCCAATTTTTTCCAAGGTTTTTGCAACGGAAAAGCTTGTTTTTTCTCTTTTTTAGTCAGTTTCTTCAAGGCTGCCGCTTCGGTTGATGATGAAGCATCGGCATCACCCAAAAACTGGCAATATCCTCCGAGTGGTATTGCCCCTATTTTCCAGTCCGTACCATATTTATCCCTATGTGAGCATAATTGCTTTCCAAAACCTATAGAAAATGTTGTTACCTTAACACCTAAAATTCTGGCAATTATGAAATGCCCGAACTCATGAACAAAAACCAAAACACCTAAAAGAACAATAAAAGGAATTATATAATAAACAATATTAAGCAGAATCTCCATTTTTCCCTCTTAACTCAAGTATAAAAAGAATAAATACACAAATGGTGCAGCAAAAATCAAACCATCAACACGATCAAACACTCCGCCGTGTCCGGGTATTAACTTACTTGAATCTTTAACACCGACTTTTCTTTTTATCGCAGACTCAATCAAATCACCTATTTGCGCTAAAATTGCTACAACAATAGCGGCCATGGCAAAAAATAATTGACTGTCAACTTTCCACACATAGTGCATATTGAGCGGTCTATACGAAAACGCAATATGCTTAAATTTTGAAAAATCATATGCCGGTATTTCCATAATTTCAGTGCAGAAATACATAAATATTATGCTTGCGGAAACTGCCAGCAAAATCCCTCCGATTAAGCCTGACCACGTTTTATTCGGGCTGATAGACGGTGCCAATTTCGGTCCCCTGAAATTGCAACCCACCACAAGTCCTCCGATATCCATACTCCACACCATTAAGAAAAACCACAAAGTCATAACAAAACTGTAATTATACTGCGGATCAAAATACCCTTCTGTCGGATCAAAAGAACGATAAATCCAAATTAAGGATGCAATACCGACAGAAATATACGGAACACCAAGTGCCAACAAAAATCTGCGTTTTTCTTTTGCCGCAATTCCCCATACAAACAATGATGTTAAGCAAATTACCGGCAAAATTACGGAAAAATTATATCCCCAAATTGCCACCGCAAGACTTATTATATATCCCGTAACATAAGTAGACGGGTTCTTACTCGGAACCATATTTGCCCATTCCCAAGCAAGCAATCCGCCAACCACTGTCGCCAATACTTCAACATACGGACTGCCGATATATAAAACATCAATGGCAATCGGAATCATAACAATAGCGGCTAAAACACGTTTAGCAATAGCTCCAAACTTACGACTTACCATATCGTCTCTCCCTTTTTTTATAATTGTCTATTATATCAACCAATTCCTGTTTTGAAAAATCCGGCCATAGCGTGTCAGAAAAATAAAATTCGCTATACGAAAGTTGCCACAGCAAAAAATTACTTATTCTTTTTTCACCGCTTGTTCGTATCAACAAATCAGGATCCGGCATACCTTTTGTATATAACATATCAGAAAACTTTTTTTCATCAATATCTTTTATGTTTAACTCACCGTTTTGTACAAGCTCTGCAATTTTTTCAGACGCGGATATAATTTCTTGCCTGCCACCATAACTTAGAGCAACACACAACGTTATATCCGAGTTTTGAGCCGTGCGCTCTTCAATTTGTTGCATTTTTTCAACAATGTCCGATGCCAACATATTGCGTTCACCGATAAAAACTATGCGCGCATTATTTTCTTCCAATTCCTTAAAACTTTTATCCAAATATTTGCGCAAAAGATTCATTAAACCGTCAACTTCTGCTTTTTCTCTTTTCCAATTTTCAGTAGAAAAAGCATAAACCGTAACATATTTAATTCCCAAATCTTTAGCTGCTTTAACAACATCTGTCAGTGTTTCGGCACCTTTTTCATGTCCGGCAATAATAGGAAGTCCTCGTGCCCTCGCCCAACGGCGATTGCCGTCCATAATAAATGCTATATGCTCAAGATTTTCAGTCACAATCGGTTCGCCTTATACCTGCATGATATCTTTTTCTTTATTTGATAACTGCTCATCAACCTTTTTAATGGCATCATCAGTCCATTTTTGAATATCATTATTATATTTCTTTTCCTCATCTTCGGAAATCAGAGAATCTTTTTTAAGTTTTTTAACTTCATCCATCGCATCACGACGAATATTACGAATTGCAATCTTGCATTGTTCGGAATATTTGCCGGCAATTTTCACCAGCTCTTTACGGCGCTCTTCACTCAGTGGCGGAATAGGGATACGAATGAGCTGACCGTCAGATGCCGGATTTAAGCCCAAATCGCTTTCTCTCAATGCTTTTTCCACATTTTTAGCCAAACCTTTATCCCATACACTAACTGAAAGTGTACGCGCATCAGGCACGCTGATTGTGCCAATCTGGTTTAACGGAGTTAAACTGCCATATGCATCAACCAAAATACCGTCAAGCAAACTGGCATGAGCTCGTCCGGCTCTAAGTCCGCCGAAATCTGCCTTTAATGCCTCTAAGCTCTTATCCATTCTCGATAAAGTATCATTCTTAATTTCGTTAAAATCAGTCATTTTTCACCTCTTTATTTTATAATAGAATATTTTCCCTCACCGCACAAAGCTTTAATAACGGAACCTGCTTCATCTTGCTTAAAAATCAATGTCTGAACTTTGTTATCACATAGCATTGCCAAAGCCGTCATATCCATAACTCTCAGCTGTTTTGACATTGCTTCATTATAAGAAAGTTCATCATAACGCATAGCTTTCGGATTTTCGTGCGGATCAGAATCATAAACTCCGTCAACTTGCGTAGCCTTCATTAAAACTTCACAATGCATTTCCACAGCACGCAGTGCCGCTCCTGTATCCGTTGTAAAATAAGGGTTTCCGGTTCCGCCGGCAAAAATTGCAACTGTTCCGCTTTCAACCGTTTGCAGAGCCTTTTCAAAATCATAATCAGCACATACTCTAGGCACACTAAGTCCTGAAAAAACCTCTGCCTTAACATTTTCTGCCTTAAGTGCCGATTTCATGGCAACAGCATTCATAACCGTCGCCAACATGCCGATTTGGTCTGCAACACTGCGATCCATTTTTTTACAAGCGTTTTTTGCTCCGCGAAAAAAATTTCCTCCACCTATAACCAAGCAAATTTGCACACCAAGCCTTGAAATATCAGCTATTTCTTTCGCCAATTTTTCAATCGTTGCCGAATCAACACCAAACCCCTTTCCTCCGGATAATCCTTCGCCGGAAAGTTTCAGCATAATTCTTTTAAATTGCGCTTTCATCTTTTTCCCTAAACCAAAAATATGTTTAATCATAACGATTTTATTGCTGTTGTCATCTATATTTTACACTTTTTCATCAATTTTCTGTTAAAAACACTAAAAAAAATGCATATTTTTTATATAACCACAAAAAAAACGGAGCCTTTGCTCCGTTTTTGTCTTAAAGCATTCCGATAAATTTCAGCTCATCCGTAACTGTATCATACTCAACTTTTGCAACACAACAGTTCGGCAATCCGATACCATAAGATTTCAAACCTGCAAGAAGTGAGGACATAACCCCGCCGTGTGTTGATATGCCGACAACCTTAAATGCGGATTTACGAGCAATTTCATATAAAACATCTTGAACTCTATCAGAGACCTGATGTTTGCTTTCGCTGTTCTCACCGGGATATTTACTATCCCATGTTTCAGGTGTCGGATATAAAACAGCATGCATAAGTTCGGGCCAAATAATATTAACCTCATCCATAGTACGCCCTTCAGCTTCACCAAAGCAGCACTCATGCAAATTTTCTTTTATTTCAACCCCAACATTTAGAGCTTTATCAACAACATCTGCCGTATGACGAGCCCTTAAAAAAGGCGATGAATAAATCTTTTCAATGCCGAGCCCTGCCAGTTTTGCACCAAGCTCTATTGCCTGAACAACACCACGCGCGTTCAAATCCGGATCGGCAGATGTTCCCTGCCAGATTTTTTTGACGTTCAGTTCGGTTTCACCATGTCGGAAAATGTAAAAAGTTTTTTTCATAAGCGTATTTATATAATTTTATTTATGTCCGTTCTTATAATGAGAAAAAATTGATATTGCAAGACTTTTATTTCAAAAGTTCATCAACATATTCCGGCAGTGTTTTGCCGGCTTTACCTATAACATGCTCGGAAAACATATAATTATTTTCCGTTTGTTCCAAATTAAACTCAATGGTTTTTGCTCCGTTTACGTATGCAACCTGCACAAACCCCGCCGCCGGATATACTACTCCCGATGTGCCCACCGAAATAAACAAATCGCATTTATTTAACAAATAATCAACCTCATTCATATAAAGCAAGCTTTCACCAAAAAACACAATATTCGGTTTTAGCATTCCGGCAACACCGCAGTTCTCGCATTTTTCATCAGCATGTGTTTCACCCCAAGTTTCAAAAACGTGTCCGCAATTTAAGCAAACAATTTGGTTTATCTGCCCATGTATATGAAAAACATTTTTGTTGCCGGCTTTTTCGTGCAAAGTATCCACATTTTGCGTAATCACGCTGATATTTTCAGCCGCATAATTCTCCTGCAATTTTGTAATTGCCAAATGTGCCGGATTAGGCATGGCGGCATAAAGTTCGGGACGCAATTCGTTATAAAACTCGTGCACATACTCTGGGTTACGGGCAAATCCCTCAACGCTGGCAACATCTTCAACTTTGTGATTATTCCATAAACCGTTTTCGCTTCGAAAAGTAGAAAGTCCGGATTCAGCTGAAATTCCCGCACCGGTCAAAATCACAATGTTTTTATACTTTTCAGCCATTGATAATCGCCTCGTAAAGCTCATTTAAATTAGTGTATTTTAATTCCGATTCTTCCATATTTTTCGCAAGCGTATTACGTTCCTCATAAACACGATCTATTGCTCTGAGCAACAAACCGGATTTCTCCAAATCTTCGTCTTTAATTACTTCGGCAAACCCTTGTCTTTCAAACGAACGAGCATTCAAACTTTGTTCGCCTCTGCTTGAGGAGGAAGGAAGCGGAATAAGCAACATAGGCTTTCTTAAGCTCCAAAGTTCAAAAATTGCATTTGAACCCGAGCGAGAAATAACCACATCAGAAGCCGCCATAAAATCTTTAAGTTCGGCATCTACAAATTCATATTGCTTATAACCTTGCGCCATTATATTACACCGCTGCCCCTTACCGCAAATATGAATAATTTGATACTTTTCCAAGAGTTGTTCAATATTTTTTTCAACCGCACGGTTAATACTTTTTGCTCCTAGTGAACCGCCGACAAACATTATAATCGGTTTTTCTGTGCCAAAATTAAGCATATCAAGCGCACGCTCTTTATCGCCGTTATAAAGCCTATCCGACAAAACCGGCCCAACATATGCAATTTTTGATTTATCTTTTACATAATTTTTTGTTTCTACAAAAGTGGTGAAAAATTTATGCACAAACGGCAGTGAGAGCTTGTTTGCCAAGCCAGGAGTAACATCTGATTCGTGCATAAAAATTTTTCTGCGATTCAAAAATCCGCCGATTACCACCGGAAGCGAAACAAATCCGCCTTTAGAAAAAATAACATCCGGCTTTTCTTTGAAAATTATCTTCGTTGCCTGCAAAATTCCAACCGGCACCTTAAACATATCCTTGATATTTTCCATTGAAATATAGCGACGCAATTTTCCGGTTTCAATTGCATAATATTTAACACCGGAAATTTTTGTTATCAATTCTTTTTCAATACCTGTTTTTGAACCGATATAAATAACCTGCCAACCGTTTTGCAAAAACAGCGGAATCAAGCCTAAATTAAGGGTTACATGTCCGCCCGAACCGCCGCCGGTAAATAAAATCTTCTTCATTTTACGATGCCTTTCCTTCTATATTTGAATCCTCAATTTTCAAAATTTCCTCATCTTCTTCAAATTCCGTGCCGATAACTTTATTGGCTTTTGCTCCGTAAGCAACAAGTCTTTGGGCGATTGACAGCGCATTTCCCCTGCCTGATTTCAGTTTAGAAAATGCATTATCATAGCTTTGGCGCGCAGCCCCCAGCGCCTTATCGATTTTTTGCATATCATCAACAAAGTTTGCCAATTTATCATATAAAAGTCCGCCGGATTCGGCAATTTTTTGCACATATTTATTTTGATTTTCAATTTGCCAAAGATTTTCCACTGTCCGCAAAATAGGCAACAAAGATGAAGGAGTAGTCAGCGCAACGTGCTTTTTATATGCGTAATCATAAAGCTTATCATCTTTTTTGATTGCTTCCACAAACGCACTTTCAATCGGAATAAAAATCACCACATAGTCAAGCGAATCTTCTTTCATCAGTTTTTGATATTCTTTAGCTGAAAGCTCATCAATATGATTTTTTATGCACTGAATATGTTTTTGCAAATAAAGATTTTTTTGCGCCTCGTCATCTGTGTTAACATAATCGATATAATCATTCATAGAAACTTTAGAATCTACCACAACGCAACGGTTATTCGGTAAGCGCACCACCACATCGGGGCGCAGGTTTTGATTTTCTGCATTCTTAAAATTTTCCTGAGTATAGAAATCTATATTTTTCTGCAAGCCGGCAATTTCCAAAATACGGTTCAACTCAACTTCGCCCCAATCACCCTGCATCTTTTTGCTTCCGCGCAAAGCATTAGTTAAGTTTTGCGCATCTTGGCTCAGCGCCTGATTCAAGCTCAAAAGATTTTTAAACTGATTATCAAAATCAAGCTTACTTTTCATATTTTCGGAATTTGCCTTATTTACCTCGTTTTTAAACGATTCAAGCTGTTCTTTAAAAGGATTTAGCACCATTGAGAGTGTTTGTTTTTGGTTTTCGTTTATTTGCTGTGATTGCAAACGGATAATTTCACCGGAAATTTCTTTAAACTTAGCCGTTTGCTCGTTTTTCACCTGCTCAATATATTGCAGCTTTTCTTCCCAAAAGCGCTGATGATTGGCAAAATCGGATTTTAAGCGCGTGTTTTCGTTTGTCAGGCGATAATTTTCCTCATCAAGAGATTGTTTTTTTACCGACAATTCATCTATTTGTGCCCGCAAAAATCCGGCAAGAGTTTTGTAACGAGAATTTTTAAATAACAAAACGACCGATAAAATAATCAGCAACAAAAAAATTCCTGCCGCGCCGGCAACAGCGTAAATCAGATAAATACTGTCAATATTAAATTCCGTCATAAAACTCTCCATAATCACCTGATAAGTATAACTAAACACTTTTCTTTTCGCAACGATTATTTAATTTATTAAACAACGAATTTATCGCATTTTTTTCATTATTCTTTACTTTTAAAAATATGATGATATAAAAAACGTTAATTAACGGAGAAATTTGATGGAAATATCTAGAAAAAACTTTTTTTATTTCTTGGTTCTGAATTTATTGGTTTGGAGCTTGATACCTCTGCTTCGTTCAAGTCTGCCGATGGACACTCAAGAGGCCCTCATTTGGGGTAGAGATTATTTTTTAGGCACGCCTAAGCATCCTCCTTTTTCCGGCTGGCTGGCATGGCCTTTTTATACGGTTTTCCTTAAATTTGACGGTGCAATGTATTTATTAAGTCAAATTTGCATTGCGTTGGGTATTTTATATATTTATCGTCTGGCAAAACTGTTTTTAGATGAACAAAAAGCTATTTTGGCGACAATGCTGCAATTTGGAATTATTTATTACAATTTTTCCACTCCGGAATATAATGTAAACGTTGTATCAATTGCCTTATGGCCGATGTGCACGTTTTATTTTTTTAAGGCTCTGCAAAAAAATAAATGGTCCGATTGGCTCATCTGTGCAATATTGGCAAGTCTGAATATTCTTAACAAATACACCGGCGGGATTTTGCTCTTTGCCTTTGCTTTATATATCTTAAGCGAAAAATCAGCCCGAAAAATTTTATTCAATCCTAAAGCATATATTGCTGCTTTTCTCGCTGTTTGGATTATTACCCCGCACGCTTATTGGCTGCATGAAACAAATTTTGTGTCTTTTGATTATATATTTAACCGCAGTTCCGGCGGAGATTATAGCGGAGCACTTTTGGGGCATATCCTTTATCCGCTGAAATTTATGGGCGCGCAAATTTTATTTACGGCAGCTGCGTGGTTAAGTTATTTTATTTTTTATGCAAAAGCAGAAAAAGAAGAAGCTCAAACAGATATATCGAAAACAAAATTTTTATTGATTGTCGGTTTGGTTCCTTTTTTAATTTTTGTTTTAATCGGAATTATCAACGGCTCAGCCCTTAAAAGCATGTGGGGATTTCCGCTGTGGTTTTTAATGGGAATCTCTTTAATGTATTTTTTCCCTTGCCATCTTAATGAAAAAAAATCAAAAATTTTATTTTGCACAATGGCGGGATGGAGCATGCTTTTCGCAACCGCATACGGATTACAGTGCCTGTTAACAACAAGTCCGCGCTTTCATCTGAATAATCGCGCAACCGTGCAGGCTATTTTGCAAGAATGGCACAAGGTAACCGGAAGCGCCGAACCTAAATATATTGCCGCTGATGTTTGGTATGCCGATATGTTTGCACTTTACGGTCATGATATAAAAACTTTTTATTGGTTTGATTTGGAAAAAAATCCCGATATTAAGAAAAAAGTTTTACGCAAAGAAATTTTAGTTGTGGCAAATGATGAATACGAATATTCAACCTATCTGAAAAAATATGGCGATAAATTATCCTCTCCGCATAAAATGCCGATTGAAATTTCAAATTATTTTGGTAAAGTTAAGCAAAAAGAACTATACTATGGTTTCTATAATATTAAAGAGGCGAAAAAATGAAAAATAAGCTCGTCAGTATCGTAATTTCTGCTTATAACGAAGAAAAAAATGTCGAAGAACTACATAAAAGGCTTCGCAATTGTTTGGACAATCTTAAAAACATCGATTTTGAATTTTTGTTTGTCGATGATGGCAGTTCTGATAAAACTTATGAAAACTGCCTTAACTTGCAAAAAAAAGATAAGCGTGTGAAAATCGTCAAGTTAAAGCGCAACTTCGGACACGAAATTGCCATGACCGCCGGTATGGACCACGCAAAAGGCGATGCTGTTATTTTTATGGATTCCGACTTACAACACCCGCCGGTTTATATTCCGCAAATGATTAAATCATGGCAAAACGGCAAGGAAATTGTGCTGACAAAACGCATTGGCAACAAAGACACCTCAAAATTTTATAAGATGTGCGCTAAAATGTTTTATTATTTTTTAAATAAGGTGTCCGAGCAGAAAATAATGGAAAGCGCGCCAGATTTCAGATTAATTGACCGTAAATATGTTGACTTTTTAAAAAATTTCAACGAGCAAGACCGCCTTTTCCGCGGACTTTTGAGTTGGATTATGCCGAATGAAAACGTTGAAATTATTGACTTTATAGCTCCTGAACGTTTCAGCGGAAAATCAAAATACAATTTTTTTGTTTCTCTGCGTTTAGCTATAAACAGCATTATCCAGTTTTCCGTTTTACCGCTCAGATTAGCAACTTATTTCGGGTTATTGGCAGCCTTTTTGGCGGTTTTATTCGGTTTTTATGTTTTTGCCGAACATTTCTTTTTGCATAATCCGACACCGGGCTACGCCACCTTGATGATTACGGTAATTTTCTTAGGTTCAGTTCAGTTGATTGCTCTCGGAATTATCGGAGAATACATAGGTAAAATTCATATGGAAGTAAAAAAACGCCCGCTTTATATGGCGGAATATATTGAACAGAAAGCAATAAAAAATGGCAATAAAAAAGATATTTAATGCTGATGATTTCGGAATCAGTAAAGGTGTGAATGCCGCCATAGTAAAAGCATATAAAGAAGGAATCTTAAATTCCGCCAGCCTGATGGTGAACCAAAAATATGCCTCTAAAGCTGTTGATTTGGCATCTGATATGCCTGATTTAGAGCTTGGCTTACACCTTAACTTAACCAATGAATTTCCGGCATCACCAAAAGAAAGCATTCCTCTCCTTGTTGATGAAAACGGCAAATTAAAAAACGGTTTTGTAAATCTGCTTTTACTATCCCTACTACACCCAAAAGCTTTTGCCGAGCAAATTGAAACAGAAATCAGAGCACAAGTACAAAAATACTTAAATTTCGGGCTTGAGATGAAGCACATTGACGGACATCGCCATGTTCATCTTATTCCGACTGTGTTCAAAATTGTTAAAAAAATTGCAGACGAATATGGAATTGAGCGCATTCGAATTATGAACGAAAATTTATTCAATACCATACGGCAAAACAAGGATACATGCTATTTATTTGACGGCGGGTTGATAAAATATTTTGTGTTACGCGCATTAACCTTTTGGAACGGATATAAAAGTGATGTGTATTTTTACACGATTTTATACACATGCAAAATTACGAAAGAGCGTTTTCATAATATCAAAATTCCGAGCGGATATAATGCGGTTGAGATTATGATTCATCCGTCAATCCCGGATATTGATCGCAAAAATTTGTCTGATGTGTGGGATGAAAATATCTTGAACGAATACCGCACCAGAGAATTAGAAACTCTATTAGATAAAAATGTTGCCGAAGGAATAAATTAAACAATGCGTACGATTTTAAAACTATATTTTTGGGCGGAAAATATTTGGTTCAGACTACCGCAAAAGTTGCGTTTTTTGCTTGTCGGTGGTTTCAATACTGTTCTGTCTTATTGTATTTTTTCTGCCCTATATTGGCTTTTAGATAAGTTTAATCGCTTTAACCTTGATAAAATCATTATCTCTGATATTGCGCTTGTTGTGCAATACTTTATAACAATAAACATTTCTTTTATAACTATGCGTTATTATGTCTTTCAAAGTCATGGAAATTGGAAAGCCGAGCTGTTAAAAGCATGGTCGGTTTATCTTTCTCTCTTACTCATTAATGCGCCGGCTATCAGCTTTTTAATTTGGCTGGGATTGCACCCTTTGGTTGCTCAGGCTGTTTATTTAACTTTTTCAACAATAATAACATTCTTTTTGCACAAATATTACTCCTTCCGCAAAGCAACGGATAAAAAGTAATTTTTATTGCATTTGCGCCTGATACAATGAATGATAAATGCTTTCCTGATTATTAATCAGCTCTTTGTGCGAGCCGATTTCCGCAATTTTTCCGTAATTAACAACAACAATTTTATCGGCATTTTTAATGGTTGAAAGACGGTGAGCAATCACAAAAACAGTACGATCATTCATTAAATTATCAATCGCCTTTTGCACAACAGCTTCCGACTTATTATCCAGTGCCGAGGTTGCTTCATCTAATATTACAATCGGAGCATTTTTTAAGAAGGCTCTGGCTATCGCCACGCGTTGGCGCTGTCCGCCGGAAAGTTTTGATCCTCTTTCGCCGACTTCAGTATCCAGTCCGTTTGGCAACTCTTTTATAACATCACTTAAACAAGCATTTTCAACTGCCTTATAAACATCTTCTTCGGTAGCATTTTTATTCCCGAGCATAATATTTTCTCTGATGGTACCGGAAAACAAAAAATTATCTTGAAAAACAACGGCTATATTGTCACGCAACGACTTCAATTTAATATCGCGCAAATCCACACCGTTTATGCAAATTGAGCCGCTTTTAACTTCATAAAATCTATCAAGCAAATTCACCAACGTAGTTTTTCCGCCACCGGAATTTCCGACAAAAGCAACTTTCTCACCTTTTTTAACCGATATATTTATGTTTTGTAAAACAGGCTTATTTTCAACATATTCAAAGCAAACATTTTTATATTCTATTTTATTGATTTTATTTATTTCCACCCCATCAGCTTTATCTGCAATTTTCGGCACTGCGTGCATAAGTTCAAAAACGCGTTCAATTGCCATCAGTGATGTTTGAACATTACTAAAACTGTTTCCGATTCCTTTAATCGGGTTATAAAGCAAAATCAAAGCCGCAATGAATGAAACAAAGCTTCCCGAGCTGATTTGCCCTGTAACAATTAAATAGCTTCCTGCCCATATAACCAAGGCAATACCGAAAGAAACGGTCATATGCATAAACGGAGAAAGCATTCCTGTGCGCTGAACCATTTTCATGCCTAAGCGAAAAACGTCATGCAAAGTTTGATGAAACCTGTTAAGTTGATAAGAAAAAAGATTATATGACGTAACAACGCGATTTCCGCCGAAAGCCTCATTATAATGCGTAACCAGCTCGGCATTAGTAAAGACCGTTTGTTGATTTATTCCTTTAATTTTGCTTCTTACCATTTTAAGCGGATAAAGCGCAATAAATAAAACAACCACCGCAATAATTGCCAGCTGCCACGAATTATAAAACAACACTCCGATAAGCGTTATTGAAGAAAAAAAGCGGGTTGAAAATTGTTTTAAGTTAGTCAACAATCCACTACAAGCCGCATCAACATCGTTATTAAAGCGTTGCAACACATTACCTGAAGTTGTTGTATCAAAAAAGCTTACGTCAAAAGTCAATAACTTAGAAAATAAATCTATTTTCACATCACTGGCAATACGATTTCCTACCCAATTATTTGTATAGTTTGCCACAAATGTTAAAACACCCTGTAATGCGCTGAATAAAATGATAATGAGCGGAATCCATAAAGTATTTGCCCTTTTTTCAACCATAACAACGTCCATATAAGGCTTTAATGACCAAGCAATAACCGCATCAAGAGCACCGGTCGGGATAGTAATTCCCAATGCAACAACGGCTTGCCACCAATAGCGGCGAATGTATGGCGCCATCTGTGTATAGTCATAAACAAAATTAGTGTTTTTTAGGAGTTTTTTTATTTTTACCAGCATTTAATATCCCTTTATCTCACATAAAAACACTTAACAAATTGCTCATAAAAAGTAAACAACAAGATAGAATCTATAAACATTAAAAACTATTTTTACTTATCTTGTAGATTTTTCTCTCTTTACAAAATGAATTTTTGCTGATAATTTTAACGTTATGAACAGACAATTCTGTTCTAGGGCATCGAAACCCTTTACTGAAACAGTTGGTTTATACCGACTTCGTTCTTATTTGGAGCGGATGTCGGTGCAATAAGGCTCTTTAAAAAAGCGCGAAAACGCCGAGCCGTTTGTTTCAGTACGGTTTTCGAACATCCGCCCGCCTTTCTGGTTAAGAATGACGGGTTTTTTGTTTTAATTTTTTAACAGTATGAAAAAACTAATTTTATTTATAGGCGTAGCGGTTTTATCGATGGGCAATATAAGCGAATCGAAAGCCGCCATTTCTTGTGTGTTCAGCGATGGCGGAAAAACAGTTACGATAACAGGTAGTGGAAATGATACTTTTTCTTCTTGTACACAACAAAACAGTAGTAGCGCAGATTCCGATTGGACTTTCGATTCGAACTATAAAAAACAATAACAACTGCAAATATCGGTGCAGGTATTACAGCTTTAGGTCACACAGCTTTCTATGGTGCTAGCAGTCTAAACAATATAACAATTTCAAACTCAGTTCAAAGTATTGGAGCTCAGGCCTTTAAGGGTGCCAGTAGTTTAGAAAGCATAACGATTCCCGAAAGTGTTACCAGAATTGAAAGTAAAACCAGTAATTTAACCAATTCTTCCGGCGCCTGCACACCGGCGGCTGATTGCAAAAACGGACTTCATGCCACCCCAGACGGTGCTTGCGAAGAAAATCCTACCGGTTGCAACACTTTTGAAAATGATCATTGTACCGAGTGCAACAGCGGACTTCTGCGCCAAGGCGCCGGTTGCGTTTCTTCCTGCGGTGAAGGTTACAAACTTTCAAATGGCGCTTGTTATCGTACTCACTATACTCCTGCCAAAGCAGCAGAAGTGGTAGGAAACAATAATATTATTGTGTTGTATTACAGATAAAATCAGCTCTTTTTATAACAAAAATTGCCCTATAACTATTCTAACGCATTAATAGCACTGGACTCGGTGCTGTTAATGCGCCATCCTTTCAAAGGCAATATATCTGTAATAAAAATATGGTTAAAAACGAGTTTTTATATTTGACAATCAAACTCTGCGGTTTTATATAGCATCAGACACGAAAGTTCCGTGGTGAAACGGTTATCACGTATCCTTGACATGGATGAGTCAGCAGTTCAACTCTGCTCGGGACTACCAGTTCAGTGCTTTTTAATAGTCTATTGAAATTTCAAATACACATCATTTATTTCTGCACAAACATCTGTAAGTGTAGAAATATTTCTCTTCAGAACAGCCTGATCGGTTGCTCCATATGTGCAGATAACGTTGTTTGAATTAGAAGACCAATCACTCAAGCAATCGGTTGTATCTTCATTAACACCGATTCCTAAAAATCCTTTACTTATAGTAACACTCCAATATCTTGCCACAATAATCTGGCAAACTTTTTTCGGAATATTAATCAATTTAATGCAAATTGCCGAATGTGCGTCTTCATTTTCTCTGTAGGTTCCTTTTTGAGCATTTATTTCTATGGGACCGAAAACTCCATTGATTACAGAATTTTCGCCCTTCATCTCATCTTCGACAATGCCCAACATATTAGCGGTTTGTGTATTCAGACCATTGTAATTTCCCTGTTTAACAAAAACCGTTCTGGCTTTTGTTATAAGCATTGCAACTTGGTCAAAAGTTTTATTTATTTTATTTTGCATGTTAGCTCTGTTATACCCTTGAAAAGCGGCAATTGTTATAAGCCCTATAACAAGCATAACACCCATCATTTCAATAAAGCTTCGACCTTTTTGTTCTATGCCACACATGTCTCTCATCTCATTTGTTTCATATATCAATACTTTTTAAAAAAGAACCTAACACTAAACCAGCTAAAATGCAACATCTTTTTTATTAGGTCTGTTCTGATATTCAGTTTTATGCCAAATGTAAATCAATAGCAGATTAAAAAAAGCCGGATGAAAAATCCGGCTCATAACTTTATAGCAAAAGAGATTAATCTTTGTTTTCTTCAGCTTTTTCAGCTTCGGCAGCGGCGGCCTTTTCAGCTGCAACGCGAGCCAAATCTTTTGCACCTTTGGCATTTACATCGCGATCAACCAACTCAATAATTGCCATCGGAGCGCAATCGCCATAACGAAAACCTGCTTTCAAAACGCGGGTATAACCGCCTTTGCGCTCTTTATAGCGCTCGGCTAACGTTGAAAACAACTTAGAAACTACCTCATCATTACGCAAGAATGCACCTGCCAAACGACGACTGTTCAAATCACCTTTTTTTGCAAAAGTAATCATGTTGTCGGCAAAAGTTCTCAATTCTTTAGCGCGAGTTAAAGTGATAGTAATTTGTTCATGTTCCAACAATGCAGATGTCAAATTTGAAAACAATGCTCTTCTCTGACTTTTCGGCATATTAAATTTTCTGTGTCCGTCACCATGTCTCATGGGATAATTCCTTTCATTTTTTTATTGCTTTGCATGGGCAAAGCGGATAAACACACAGCTTTTACTACGGATTCGCCAAAGCGCTCATACATAAAAGCCAACTAAATTCGCCATACTATTATCATAGTTTTTGAAAAAATCAAGAACTTTTTGATGCCGAATCATAAAATCAAAAACTTAAGCTTAAAATCCGTTTCCAAAACTAAAAATTTTTGTATTTTTCAGCATCACGAAACAGATTTTCATACTTTGTTTTGATAATTTTTTTATGTCTCGGCATAATGAGGCACGCCCCCTCAGAACAATGTTTCAGGATAAACATATCCATACATTCATCTGTTTCACACTGAACATACATTGAGCTCTGCAAATACGGGCGATGAAAATAATAAGAATCAAGCCCTCTGAATTTAATTGCATCATCAAACGTTTTTTTCTTTCTCGCGCTGACAGGACAATCTGCTCCGAACCAGATAATTTTTTTGTATTGGTCCTCAAAAAGATTACTGAATTTTCCGCTGTTACGTGTTTCCCATGTATTATCCGGAATTTTAATAACCTTCGGCATATCGCGGTATAAATACCAACCTATAATAAGCGAAAAAAACAAAACGACTTTTATAGCCGCAAAAAATTTAGATTTTCTTTTTTTCTTTTCAGCAACCGCTGTTTTATTTGGATTTATCTGCTGTATTGAAGGCATTTTACTACTCCTCCGGCTGTTAGTCCTGCGTATAGAAAATACTTTATACTGTTTTTAATTAAAAAATGCTTTAAATGTATTTGACAAAATAGTTTTTTTGTGCCTATAATATGCTCATAATCAAAAATAATTTATATATGATATGGAAAAAATCAGTTTGTTTGAAGCAACGGTACCAGCCTCAAGCTTGTGCTTTTTATGCTCAAAAAAAGAGGCCGAGAACTTTTTCGCACAGGCCGGATACAGAGGGATAACACAACTCTGTTACACTTTTGACCGAAACGGACAAAGAAATATTCTTTGGGTGAATATAGATGGACAAATTATTCATTTTTTGCCTTTATTTATGAGGGACTTAAAAATGGACGATTTTCACATTGTTCGTATATATCCTTTAACTGACGATGTTATGATATACCACGAATATGCCAAAGATTTGGGTGTCTGCCTTATGTTTTTGAAAGAGCAAAATGCTGTACGTCAGGTCAGGTTGCTCACAGATGAAACAATGGTGGAAAATTATTGCGCTATTAAAGGTATTAAACCGGAAGGTATTTCTCTGTGCAAAATATGCACTATACCTGAAAATAATTGCATATCTGTCTGTTGGTCAGTAACCTACGAGAATCCGGAAGAACTTGATGATTACGGAGATATTCAAAAATACGAAACTATTATCCCCGTATGTTTAACCGATTCGGATATTCTAGCCGAACACGAAATCAACAACCTTAACACTGAATTTATCAGCGATGGTAAAGCCTTCAGACTTAATGGTGAGTTATTCCGTGCGCTAAGAGATGAAGAAGACAAGTTGTTCATTACGAAAGACTTGTTCTCGCCTATTAAAAAAGAAAATAACCAAAAGCAAAAGTCTGCTTGTCAGATTATTGCTCTAAAACCAAATTAATTATGGGAACAACTATTTTATTTTTTTGCGCCATGATTTTGTGTGGCGTGGTACACGGACTGATTAATTGCAGTCACCAAAGCAAAATATTTATGCGCAACCGCCCTGTATTGGAAATTCTGGCTCTATTCTTGCTTTTAGCAACGATTTACTGGTTGCTCATGATAGCAGAAAAAGACATCTGGCAATCTTATTTCGGCGCGCTCGCGTTTCTGATAACTTTCGCTATTGCTCTTTTCACAGGCGATAAGCTGTTCAAAAAATAAAAAACAACCGAAGGTTTGCGCCTTCGGTTGTTTTTTATTTGCTTATACTACTTCTTTGTTGAAGCTTTTTTTACCGAACTTGTTTTAGAAGAACAAGACTTTGTTGCCGCAGATCTAGAAGAACAAGACTTTGCAGAAGATTTGCAAGATGAACCATACAACTGATTGATAGCCATATTCCAAAAATATTCGTCTTGTCCTGACGGGCAACCGGCATTTTGCCAATTATAATAGGCAGCTTCTTTAATATAATTTTCATTATAATTTTTCATATTTCAACTCCATAAATAAAGATAATGGTTGTGTGTGCAATAAACACCTATATAATAATCATTTTTTTTATAACGTCAATAACTTATTTGTTTTTTATGAAAATTTTTAATTGAGTCTTATTTTATGGTTGACAGCAAAAAAAACTTGTGTATATTACGGGGCATTGTGATATTTAAAATATATAAGGAAAGAATATGTACGCAGTATTTAAATCAGGCGGAAAACAGTATAATGTAACGGCCGGAGATGTCGTTAAACTGGAAAAAATCGCCGGTGAAGAAGGAAAAGAAGTAGTGTTCAACGAGGTTTTGTCGCTTGGAGATAAAATCGGTACTCCGCTCGTTGCGGGTGCTTGTGTGAAGGCTACTGTATTAAAACAGGCAAAAGACGCTAAAGTTATTGTTTTCAAAAAGAAAAGAAGACAAAACTATCGTCGTAAAAACGGTCACAGACAGCAAATTACATTGGTTAAAATCACCGATGTATGTGCTAAATAATTGAAGGAGAAAACGTCATGGCTCATAAAAAATCAGGTGGTAGTTCCAATAACGGGCGCGACTCCGAAGGTCGCCGTTTAGGTGTTAAGAAGTTCGGCGGTGAGGCTGTTATCCCAGGTAACATCATTATTCGTCAGCGCGGAACCAAATATCATCCGGGTGAAAACGTTGGCTTAGGTAAAGATCATACGATTTTTGCCACTTCTGAAGGTAAGGTTGAATTTAAAACCAAGGCTGAAGGAAAAGTTTACGTTTCAGTCGTTGCGGAATAAGCAATAAAACTTGTGGTAGAGGGGCGTAATGCCCCTTTATTTTTACGAGAGTGGGAAAAATGAAGTTTTTGGATCAGGCAAAAATATATATCAAAGCCGGTGACGGCGGAAAAGGTTGTGTTGCTTTTCGCCGCGAAAAGTTCGTTGAATTCGGCGGACCGAACGGCGGTGACGGCGGTGACGGCGGAAGCGTATATTTTGAAGCGGTCGAAAACTTAAATACGCTTATTGATTTTCGTTATCAGCAGCACTTTAAGGCGCAAAAAGGTCAACAGGGCATGGGCTCGGAAATGACCGGCTATAAAGGCGAAGATTTGATTATCAAAGTTCCGGTCGGTACTGAAATTGTGGCTGATGACGGCGAAACAGTGATTGCCGATATGGTAAAAAAAGGTGAGCGCTTTTTAATTGCCAAGGGCGGGAAAGGCGGACTTGGCAACGCGCGTTTCAAAAGCTCTACAAATCAGGCACCTCGCCAGTCGACTCCGGGAACGGAAGGCGAAGAAATTTGGGTCTGGTTACGCTTAAAAATTATTGCCGATGTCGGCTTAATCGGATTTCCGAATGCCGGAAAGTCAACTTTTCTTTCTTCCGTCACTTCGGCACGACCAAAAATTGCCGCTTATCCGTTTACAACCCTGCACCCGCACTTGGGAGTGGCATGGATAAATAATAAAGAGCTGGTTTTGGCCGATATTCCGGGACTGATTGAAGGAGCTCATGAAGGTATAGGCTTAGGCGATAAGTTCTTGAAGCATGTTGAGCGTTGCAGTGTTTTTTTGCACGTTATTGATGCAACAACCGAAGATGTGGCAAAAGAATATTCGGCGATTCGCAAAGAATTGGAGCTATATAATCAAAAGCTAATCTCAAAGCCGGAAGTTGTTGCCTTAAATAAGTGCGACTCGCTGACAAAAGAGGAAATAACCAAAAAAGTTCAGAACTTGAAAAAAGTTTGCAAAAATGAGATTTTTGCCGTTTCTGCTGTGGCAAAACAAGGCCTTAATGAGTGCTTAAATGCCTTAGATAAACATGTTTTGCGTGAAAACCGCGAAAAATCGGCAACAACTGATGAACCTAAAGAACGTAAGACTTGGTCGCCGTTTGATTAAAAATGTATGGAGTAAGAAAATTGGCTGAAAAAATAAAAAAACAAGATGAAATTACCATAATTAAAAACTCGCTTGAAGACATGAAAGCCGATGATGTTATCATCATTGATTTGGCAGGAAAAACCTCAATTGCCAGCTATATGGTAGTGGCAAGCGGAACATCTAATCGCCACGTTGCCTCTATCGCGCAAAAAATTGAAGAAAACTTGAAAAAAGCCGGCTATAAATGCTCAGTTGAAGGTGAAGATAAAGCTGACTGGGTTTTGATTGATGCGTTTGATGTGATTGTACATATTTTCCGTCCGGAAGTTCGTGAGTTTTATAATTTGGAAAAAATGTGGCAATCAGTTGCAAATTTGCGCAAAGAATAGTCAATGAAAGCCACGATTCTCGCTATCGGAAAATGCAAAAAAGGCTCACCTGAAGCTGAAATTATTGCCGAATATATTAAACGCTCAGGCTGGGATATTGTTATCAAAGAAAAAGACAACTCATCACAAGAAGATGAAGCAAAATTTTTAACTTCAAACATTACGCACGGAGCAAAAGTTGTTGTATTAGACGAGCGCGGCGAAAATATGAAAAGCGTAGAGTTGGCGGCAAAAATCGAAAACTGGCTCAATAACGGTTGCTCGGAAATTTGTTTTTTAATCGGAGGTGCAGACGGACATTTGCCCTCAACGCGAAATAAAGCCGATTTGTTGCTTTCATTCGGAAAACTAACCCTGCCGCACATGCTGATGCGCGCTGTTTTAGCTGAACAAATTTATCGCATTCAAACCATCATCAACCATCATCCGTATCATCGTGAATAATTTTATTTTTACTTTTTACCGATTTCTTATTTAAGAATCGCGTTTTTAAGAAAAATAGCATATTTTTCTCTTTTATTTACAAATAAAAAAATTTTTTCGCTTTTTTGTGGTTTTAATATTTTTTTATATTCAACACGTTATTTATAATGTGTTGTTTTTCAGAAAATAAGAAATATATTGCCCGCCATTTTAATGTTAACAAATTTATCCACTGAAAATAAAAAAATATAAAAAATTTTTTCTTACTAAATATAGGGGTTTATAACTTTTTCCATAAAAAATCAAAAATCCGGTATTGTATAATTTTTCATTTCCCTGCTTAATTGAACAAAAGATTATTTGTTTTATTAGATTAGAAAAAAAGTTGCGTATAACCACAATATATTGTTGTTTTAACTTTTTATTCATCTATATATTGTATGAACTAATGACAATCAATAACCATTAAGAGGAGATAAAATAAAATGGCTGAGGAGCAAAATCCTAATTTCAAACAAATCAAAACCGACATTCAAAATGTTACAAAGCGTGACGGAACTTTGGCTCCGTTTGATGAAACAAAAATTTATAGTGCGATTCTTAAAGCCGGAACCAGCACCGGTGAGTTTAGCGAATCCGATGCTTGGCTTTTAACGGCACAAGTAATGAAGGTGGTCAACCACAAATTTACCGAGTCGCTACCGTCAATTGAACAAATTCAAGATATTGTTGAACAAGTTTTGATTTCCGCCAACTATTTTGCCACCTCTAAGGCCTATATTTTGTATCGCGATCAACGCAACCGCATGCGTGCCGATAAAAAAGTTATGGTTGATGTTGAAAGCTCAATCAATGAATACTTGGAAAAGCTTGACTGGCGTGTTAATGCCAATGCGAATCAGGGCTATTCCAACGGCGGTTTAATTTTGAATGTTTCAGGCAAAGTTACGGCAAATTATTGGCTGAGCCACGTATATCCGGCTGAAGTCGGTGAAGCTCACCGCAACGGCGATATTCATATTCATGACTTGGATATGCTCGCCGCATATTGTGCCGGTTGGTCTTTGAAAAACTTATTGAAAGAAGGTTTTAACGGTGTACGCGGTAAGGCTGAAGCCAATCCGCCTAAGCATCTTTCAGCCGCCACCGGTCAAATGGTTAACTTTATGGGTACACTGCAAAATGAATGGGCAGGCGCACAAGCTTTCTCCTCTGTTGATACATATTTAGCCCCATACATCAGAAAAGATAACCTTTCTTATGATGAAGTTAAGCAGTGCATGCAAGAGTTGATTTATAATTTGAATGTGCCGTCTCGTTGGGGTTCACAAACACCGTTTACGAACTTTACGTTTGACTGGGTATGCCCTGAAGATTTAAGAAATCAGCACCCTTATATCGGCGGTCATATTGCCGGTCATGATGAAAACTTTATGCCGATTATTGAAGGTCAGGAAGAAATGCCGTTCACTTATGGCGAGTTGCAAAACGAAATGGATATGATTAACCGCGCCTATATTGAAGTTATGATGGAAGGCGATGTTATGGATCGTCCGTTCACTTTCCCGATTCCGACATATAATATGACACCTGATTTTCCGTGGGACGATCCGAAATCTCAACTTTTATTCGAGATGACGGCAAAATACGGAATGCCTTATTTCCAAAACTTCATCAATTCTGTATTAAAGCCGGGACAAATTCGTTCAATGTGTTGCCGTTTGCAACTCGATTTGCGTGAATTGCTTGCTAAGGGTAACGGCTTGTTCGGCTCGGCAGAACAAACCGGTTCTATCGGCGTTGTAACTTTTAACTGCGCACGTTTAGGCTATGTTTATAAAGGAAACGAGGCCGGCTTGTTCGGTCGTGTTGACGAACTTTTGAATATTGCCCGCACCTCTCTTGAATTGAAGCGTAAAACCATTCAACGCTTAATTGACAATGGTTTGTATCCATATACAAAGCGCTATTTGGGAACACTTCGCAACCACTTCTCTACCATCGGTGTAAACGGTATTAATGAAATGATTAGAAACTTCACCAATGATGAGCACAGTGTTGCTGATGAGTGGGGTAAGGCATTTGCCGAAAAATTCTTGGATTATATCCGTGCCGCTTTGATTAAGATTCAAGAAGAAACAAAACACATGTACAATTTGGAAGCAACTCCGGCTGAAAGCGCAACCTATCGCTTTGCTCGTGAAGATAAAAAACGTTTTCCTGGAATTATTCAAGCCGGTACTAAAGAAGACCCGTATTATACAAACTCTTCTCAATTGCCGGTGGGTTATACCGATGATCCGTTTGAGGCACTTGATTTGCAATCTACTTTGCAATCAAAATACACCGGCGGTACGGTTTTGCACCTTTATATGAGCCAACGCATTTCGTCGGCTAAGGTTTGCGGTGAATTAATCAGAAAAGTTCTGACCAACTATCGCCTGCCTTATATTACTATTACTCCAACCTTCTCAATTTGTCCGAAGCACGGCTATTTAGCCGGAGAACACAAATTCTGCCCGCTTTGCGATGAAGAAAAAAAGGCGGAAAAAATTAAAAAGCTTAAAGCAAGCAACGTTGCTTAAAAGCAAACAACAAGAACAATTTAACATTAACTTTTGAATTTAGAGGATTAAATAAAATGAACAACACTATTGACATTAACGAAGTAAAATTAACCGATGCCGAAAGACAACCTTGCGAGATTTGGACCCGCGTTATGGGCTATCATCGTCCGGTGTCTGAGTTCAACAAGGGCAAAAAATCGGAATACTACTCTCGTAAATGTTTCTGCGAGGAAAAAGCCGTTATGTATTTGGATGAAGACTGCGGTTGCACTTTAGCTGCAGCAGAATAATCCGCAAACTTTGTAAAATAAAGGGAGAAATTGTGTTATAACGGTTTCTTCCTTTTTTTACAAACCGTCATTGCGGGGAGGTATCAAACGCCGTAACAGTCCTCTCCCTGTCATCCCTTGAAGTGCGCCAAAGCGTCACTTCATCAAGGGATCTCAACTTCGGCGCGTGCCGTAAGGCACACATCTGCGCCGCTTCCTTAACCTAATCAGGAGTAAGAAAAATGATAAAAATCGGAGACATTGAAAAATTCAGCATTGTCGATTGGCCGAATAAAATTGCGGCTGTTGTATTTATGCAAGGTTGCCCGTGGCGCTGTCCGTTTTGCTATAATCAATCATTGCAAAACTTAAATAGCGAAACTGATGCCACTTGGGAAAACCTTATTCATCTTTTAGAACATCGCAAAGGCATTATTGACGGCGTGGTATTTTCCGGCGGAGAACCTTTGTTTCAAAAAAATCTTCCGCAGGCGATGGAAACAGTTAAAAATATGGGTTTTGAAATCGGCATGCATACGGGCGGTTATAATCCTGAGGCTCTGGCAAAAGTTTTGCCATATCTTTCTTGGGTGGGATTTGATATTAAAGCACCGCTTGAAGCCGAGCGTTATAAAGCGGCAACCGGCGGAATTGCCGAAATTGAAAAGGTGAAAGAGAGTTTGAATTTGCTTCTTAAAAGCAACATACATTTTGAATGTCGCACCACTTGCGACCCGCGCATTTTAGCGCCGAAAGATATTTTTGCCATCGTCGATACATTGAGTGGACTCGGCGTCAAAGAATATTACATTCAAAAATATCGCCCGATTGAGAGTGATAAAACCACCACTGATTCCGATTGCGAGCAATTTTTTAACGTTGAAATTGAAGATTATTTAAAGCAGAAATTTGCAACTTCCGGATTGAGAAAATAAAAAACAGCGGCTGTTTATCCTTCCATACAGAAAGAAAAACAACCGCCGTTTTATGACATTATAGCACAATGTAGATTGTTAGCATTGTAACAGCAATGCCGTATATTACTTTTTGCCACGTAGATACTTCCTTATTATGAACAAGCATAGTATATACCATGCCCATTGTTATAAGCATCATACTCTCTAAATTCGTCATATTTTTAATGCACTGTTATTAAGCATCGGCCCGTCGCTTTTATGTTAATATTATTTAAATTCTAAATAAAAACCAAAAACTCTGCACCGATAAATAACAAACATTAAAAAAATGAAAGTCATCTACAATAAGGACAGAATAATTTGGTAATTGTCCTTATTATACCACCCCCACAGCATTTTGTCAAGTTGTTTTTAGAACCCCTATTTATTTACCCCTCCTTTCATTTTTCTTTTATTACTTGAAAATTCCCCAAAAGGAATTATATGCCTTTTCAAAAAGGAGGAAAAAATGTTTAGTTTTTTGAAATACATAATCTTTGCACTCGGGCTGATAGCCGCATATATTTTAGTTGACCACTATATATTAAACCGCTCAGATGATAATCAAAGCCTTTCCGAAACCGTTAATAAAGCTGAAAATGCCGTTGTTGACAGTGCGCAAAAACTTAGTGATAATGTTCAAGAAAATTATGTAGAACCGGTGAAAGAAGAAATAAAAAACGATATGGAATAATATTCGCATTTAACTTGCTTTTATTATAAAAAAATTTTATTCTTGCAAAATAAAACAAGGAGAAACCGATATGATGGAATTTTATGTGTGCAAAAACTGCGGTAATATTATCGCTTATGTTAATCGTTCTGGTGTTAAAGTTAAGTGTTGCGGTGAAGAAATGCAACGAGTCGAGGAAAATACCGTTGATGCTTCTTTGGAAAAGCATGTTCCGGTAATTGAGCGCAACGGCAATAAGGTTGTGGTAAAAATCGGCTCGGTTGAACACCCGATGATTGAAACTCACTATATTCAGTGGATAGCTTTGGAAACAAAGCAGGGCAACCAACGCAAAGTATTAAAGCCGGGTGATAAGCCGGAAGCAGTGTTCTATATTGCCGATGATGATGAAATCATCAAAGCGATTGAATATTGCAACATACACGGAATGTGGTCCGGAAAACCTTGAGTTTATTACATCAGCGAGCAAATTTCCGCTTTTAAAACTTCAAGCCCGAGTCTTTTTTCGGCGCTTGTCGTTAATATGTCGTTTAATCCCGCCGGATGATTTTTCAGCTCTGCCAAAATTTTTGACTGCATGCCCTCGAGCTCTCTTGCTGAAATTTTATCGGTTTTAGTTAAAACAATTTGATAAGCTACTGCTGTTTCATCAAGCATTTTCATAATATCCAAATCGTCTTTTTTTAAGCCGTGACGAGAATCAACCATCAAAAAAACACGGCGCAGATTCGGTCGTCCGCGCAAATATGTTTTTAGCATTTGTTGCCATTGTTTCACCAACTTTTCCGGAGCTTTCGCGTAGCCGTATCCGGGCAGGTCCACCAGATACAGCTTGTTATCAAAATTAAAAAAATTAAGTTGCTGCGTGCGTCCCGGAGTTGCAGAAGTTTTCGCCAGCTTTTTCTGATTAAACAGGGCATTTATCAAGCTTGATTTCCCCACATTCGAGCGACCGGCAAAGGCAATCTCGTCCAACTCCGGCTCCGGCAATTGTTCCAAACGTGCCACGCTCAGCATAAAATCGCACGAACGCGTAAACTGCTTTTCCGCCTCAGCTAAAATAATGTCAGAAAACTTTTCGCTCATTTAACCCCGTTCTTTCTCATAATGAGTTTTTGCTGCATCATTGAAAGAATATTACTCAAGGTCCAATAAATCACCAAACCAACAGCAAAATGTGCAAACATAATCGTGAAAATTATCGGCATCATGGCAAACATTCTGGCTTGATCTTTATTTGCCGGTGCCGGATTAAGCTTTTGTTGCAAATACATGGTTAAACCGTAAATAATCGGCCATACACCAATATCAATCAGTGCAGGAATATGAATTCCGCTCCACGCCGAAATTGTCAGCGGATCAGGAGCCGAAAGATCTTTAATCCAACCGATAAACGGCGCATGACGAATCTCTAATGAAATATTCAAAACTTTATAAAGAGAAAAGAAAATCGGAATTTGAATAAACATCGGCAAACAACCTGATGCCGGATTAACTTTTTCGCGGCGATAAAGTTCCATGGTTGCTTGTTGCAGTGCCACTTTGTTGTCTTTATACATTGCTTGCAATGCCATAACTTTCGGCTGAATTTTTTTCATTTTAGACATGCTGTCAAATGATTTATTGGCAATCGGAAACATTAAAGCACGCAAGACAAAAGCAAACAGCAAAATTGCCCACCCCATATTGCCGATTAAATTATACAGAAAATCTAAAATATAGAAAAACGGCTTAGTTAAAAAATAATACCAGCCGAAATCAACCGCTAAATCAAATTTTTTGATGTTTTCGGCATATTTATCCAAGAGTTTAATTTCTTTTGCGCCGGCATAAAATTGTGATGTTACATCAGCGCATGCTTTTGCCGGAACTTCCAGCGTTTCACCCTTAAAATCAAGCTGATATACATTTTTCATAACATTTCTGGCATTAACAACCGTTTTATAATCTTCCGGAAAAATAAAAGCGCCAAACCAATATTTTTCGGTTAATGATACCCAACCGCCGGTATTTTCAAAATTTTGCGCATTTTTATCTTCCGGCAGTTGCTCGCCTTTTGCAAGTTTTTTATCAAATTTCGGTTCATGTAAATCTTTAAAAGAATATTCCTTCAAATCACCATCAACAATCGCCGTTAAACCTTCGTGAACAATTCCTTGCGGATGTTGCGCTAAATCAACATACTTGCTCATTAAAGCATACGGAATAAGCTTGACGGCTTTATCCGTGTTGTTTTCGACCATTTGTTTTATCGTAAACAGATAATTTTCATCTAAAGAAATTTTCTGCCTGAAAATCAACCCTTGTCCATTATTCCAACGCAGAACCAACGGTGTATCTTTTCCCAATACATCACCGCTTTCAATTTCCCATACAGTATTAGAATCCGGGAGTTTGATGTCTTTTTCAGTTGAAAGCCACCCATATTCGGCAAAAAAAGGATTTTCGGTTTTTGCCGGTGCTAACAATTCAACATTTTCGCTGTTTTTATCTAAAGTTTTCTTATATTTTGTTAAGCTCAAATTATCAAAACGGCCGCCTTTTAAGCGGATAGTTCCTTCAACAACATCATTTTTTATCTTAACGCGTGCATCTTTTTGCAATACCTCAACAACAGGCAATGCAACAGGCTCTTTAGCTTCAGGTATGGCATTTTCAATCGGTGCCTCAACCTCAACTTCGGGCGCTGCAATTTCTTCTGCCGGCGGTAAAAAGTAATTCATTAAGCTAACAATTAAAACTGACAAGGTTATTGCCAGAAAAAAACTTTTGAAATTATCGTTCATTTATCAATTTCTCCGTAAAATATTAACTCGTTTTATCGTAAAACAAAAGAAAACGCAAGCAATTATCTTCAGTTATGCTTGTGCGTTTTTTCAGGAACCGGATCATAACCTGAGCCGCCCCACGGATGGCAGCGAAGCAAGCGTTTAATCCCGAGATAAATCCCTATAAATGCGCCATGAACTCGAATTGCTTCAATCATATATTCCGAGCATGTCGGACGAAACCGGCAAACACCGGGGCAAAAAGGCGAAATAAAATATTGATAGAATCTAATTGGCAGAATCAGGAGTTTTTTCATCATCTTTCTGTCGCTTCTTAAAAATCTTATTTACCCTGCGCAAAGCTTCTTTTACTTCCGTTTTCAACTTTTCGTACTCACATATTGCCGTATCACGACGCCCCACCAATACATAATCGATGTTTTGCAAAAAGCTTTCTTCCCCGATTTCATGACAAATTGCCCGCATTCTTCTCTTCGTTAAATTACGATAATAAGCTTTGCCCAAGCGCTTTGTTGCCGTAAAACCTATGCGCGGAAGATTATTTTTCTTTATTTCATCGCAAAAAGCCGCCTGAACAATGATGTTACTTAAAACAAACGTAACATCTTTAGCGGCTTTCAGAAAATTTTTTCTTTTTTTTAATATAAGATACTTTGCCATTATAAAAAGCTTTTAGGCAGAAAGTCTCTTGCGACCTCTTGCTCTGCGTGCAGACAAAACTTTGCGGCCGGCAGCAGTAGCCATACGAGTTCTGAAACCATGACGGCGAGTGCGCACCAATTTACTAGGTTGATAAGTTCTTTTCATTTTAAAATCTCCGGTTATTTATTAGTTATTTAAAACCTGCAAAAAGCAGATTCTCGGTAATTTTCTCCCCCCTTATAACAGATAAAAAACAGAAGTCAATAAAAATATTAAATTGTCGTTAAAGACTCTTAATGCCACCCTATTTATACACAAAATCATATAGGCTCTGCCGAGCATATTGCAAATATTTGCCGCTTTGATATAATGTTTTGAATAAAGGAGTAAAAATGCCAAAATATAAAATCATAGGCAATATGACCGGCAATTCTATGGATGCCATAGACTTAGTGCTGACTGAATTTGACGGCGATAAAATGACCGACATTTGTACTTTTTCGCACCCTTATACCAAAGATATGCAAGAAAAAATCAACCTTTTGCGCGAAAAAGTTTTTGCAAAAACTGCCAAGGAAATACAAAATATTCCGGAATTTTATACAATCCATAATGAATATGTTGAACAGATTGCCGAGTGCATTAATGAGATGTGTACAAAACCGCTTGCAACAAGCAACCTCAAGTTTACCGGAAGAAGTGACGAAATACGGTATAAAAGTGCGCACACAAAATGCCAATATGCTCGGCATGCTGGTGTTGCGCTCTCCAAAACAGACTTATGATAATTTGTATTTAAGTAACTATGCTTTTGCCAATATTAAAAACAACATCTCGCGTATTAAAGGTGTGGGACAAGTGCAAATTTTCGGTCCGCAATACAGTATGCGCGTATGGCTCAATTCCGATAAAATGACATCTCTCGGGCTTTCAAGCAACGATATTATCACAGCCGTGCAAAACCAAAATGCACAGGCTTCCATCGGTGCAATCGGTTCGGCACCAAGCAATCAGAACAATAGAATTGTTTTAAACCTGAAGGCAAAAGGATTATTAAATACAGTAAAAGATTTTGAAAATATTGTGGTGAAAACAGCCGAAAACGGTGCTGTAATATATTTAAAAGATGTAGCCAGAATTGAACTCGGCGCCGATACCTATAACATTCAATCAGCCTACGATAATGCACCGGCGGTAATTATAGCCGTTAATCAAATGCCTAACTCAAATTCTTTGCAAATTATGAATGCCATAAAAGCAGAAATAAAAGAACTGTCGAAAATTTTGCCTGAAGACATGGAATTTCAGGTTGCCTATGATTCAACCGATTATGTGAGAGCTTCTATTGAGAGTATTATTGATACGCTTATCGTAACATTTTTGCTTGTGGTTTTGGTAACCTATATTTTTTTGCAAAAAATGCGCACAACATTTATTCCGTTGATTACCATTCCGGTATCGTTGATTGCCTCGTTTATCGTGATTTATTTCTTGGGTTTCAACATTAATATTTTAACGCTTTTTGCCATGATTTTAGCCATCGGATTAGTGGTTGATGATGCTATTATCGTTGTTGAGCGTGTGCAATATCTGATGATGGATAAAAACTTGGATTCACATTCCGCCTCGCTGAAAGCAATGGAGCAAATTGCCGGTGCGGTAGTGGCAACCACTTTTGTTTTGCTTGCAATTTTCGTGCCGGTCGGCTTAATGAGCGGAATCACCGGAAAAATTTACCAACAATTTGCCGTAACGATTGCCGCTTCGGTGAGTTTTTCTTCACTTAATGCTTTAACTTTATCGCCGGCACTTTGCTCGATTTTATTAAAGAAAGATGCCGTAAATAAAACACCAAACAAGTTTTTTCAAAAATTTGATGAGTTTTTGGAATTTAGCCGTAAACATTATTTAACGGCGGTAAAATTTTTCAGCTCGCACTTAAAAATTACGTTATTGATTTTTGCAATTACCCTTGTTTTAACGATTATAGGATTTAAAATAACTGCAACCTCTTTTCTGCCACAAGAAGATCAGGGTATAATTTTTACCAATTTACAACTTGCCGACACAGCCAGTATTAATGAAACGAGCGATGTTTTAGGTAAAATGAATGAAAAAATCATGCAGACAAAGGGCGTAAAATATTTTATTTCGGTTGCCGGTTACAGTATGCTGGGCGGAAACGGCGAAAATGTTGCGCTCGGTGTGGTCGGGCTTGAGGACTGGAATAAGCGTAAGCAAAAATCACTTTCTGCGGAAAGTATTGCCGGAGAGTTAAGCCGTGATTTTGCTTCTATCAACGGCGCAAAAGTCAACTTTTTTGCCCCTCCGGCAATTCCGGGAGTGGGAAACAGTGATGGTATTTCATTCGAATTTTTAGCCCTTGATAACGAGCTTTCGGCAATTGATGTTTTTAACGAAATGAACCAATATTTGCAAAAGGTAAATCAAAGCGGTGATTTTTCTTATGCTTTCAGCACTTTTACCGCCCAAACTCCGCATATTTATCTTGATATTGATCGCACTAAGCTTGAATATTATCAAATTCCGGTATCAAAACTTTTTTCGGCACTGCAAAACAATTTAGGTTCGCGCTATATCAACAACATTACCTTGAACGGTCAAGTTAATAAAGTGATTTTGCAAGCTGATTATAACTATCGTAAAAGCATGGAAGATATCGGAAATCTTTATATTACTGCCGAAAACGGCGCAATGATTCAAATTAAAAACTTTGCTGATATAAAAACCGAGCTTTCACCGAAGGTTATCAGCCGTTTTAATCAACATACATCAGCCGGTGTTACGGCAATGACAAAACCTTCCGTCAGTAGCGGACAGGCAATTGAAAAGCTTTTGGAACTTATTAAAACCCTGCCGAAGAGCTACAATATTTCATGGACGGGCTTGAGCTTACAAGAGGTAAAAACTCAAGGCGAGGCAGCGGCTCTGATTTGTTTGGCAATTGTGTTTTGTTATCTGTTTTTAGTTGCGCTGTATGAAAGCTGGATGCTGGCATTTTCAGTGATTTTTTCTACCGTATTTGCAATTTTCGGTGCGCTTTTGGGTTTGCATTTTATGGGACAATCCTTAAGTATTTATGCTCAACTCGGCTTGATTATGCTCATCGGCTTAGCGGCAAAAAATGCCATCTTAATCGTGGAATTTACCAAAATGTATCATGAGCAGGGATTGAGTATAATAGATGCTGCCGTTAAAGGTGCCGGCGAGCGCTATCGTGCGGTTTTAATGACGGCATTTACTTTTATTCTGGGTGTTTTCCCGATGATAATAGCCACCGGCGCCGGTGCCGGTTCACAAATTGCCATCGGCACTTCGGTTTTCTACGGTATGATTTTTGCCACCCTTGTCGGTATTATTTTTATTGCCCCGCTTTACGCCGTTTTTGAAACCATAAAGGAGCATTTTATTCCCTTTAAACTTAAGGAGAAAACTCATGAATAAATGGCTTTTTTCCCTATTCTTCTTAAGCGCTTGCACGGTCGGTCAAGATTATCAAAAGCCTGAAATTTATTCCGATTCGATGATTATAAAAGAACTGAAAACCAATCAAAATTATCAATTACCTGACAAGTGGTATGCTAATTTGCACGATGAACAATTAACCACGCTGATTAATAGCGCTTTAAATAAAAGCCCCGATCTTGAAAGTGCAATCGCTCGCTTAAATCAAGCGCGTGCAACACTGAAAATAAACAAAACCGCCGTTTTGCCGTTTATTAATGCAACCGCCGGATGGAATTATGATAAGGGTTCGCAAAGCATAAAATATGCTACCGATTCTCATTATTATAATGCCGGATTTGATGCCTCGTGGGAACTGGATATTTGGGGTAAAAACCGCAGACAGACGGAATCTGATAAGGCAAATATTGAATCCATGAATTATTCGCTTAAAGATGTTAAAATCTCTTTGGCTGCCGAAATTGCTGCCGATTATGTTGCTTTAATGAAAAATCGTGAACTACTAAAGACAGCACGCAATAATGCAATTTTACAACGGCAAATTTTTTCTACTGTCGAATCAAAATTCAACAGTGGTTTGGTTGATGCAATTGATTATAATCAAGCGCAATATCTGCTTGCCCAAACCGAAGCCGATATTCCGACTTATGAAAGCAATATTGAAAGCTATACCAACGCGTTGGCTGTGCTTTGCGGTGTTTTGCCTTCCGAATTGACTTTAAGTGAAAACTCACCTTTATTTAAGCGACAATACAACGCCGATAAAAAGCTGATTTACGGCATTCCGGCAGGAGCTGTGCGTCTGCGTCCTGATGTGGCATCAACAGAAAGAAAACTTGCCTCTCAAAGTGCGCTCATAGCAAAAGCAGTTGCCGAGCTTTATCCTGACGTAAGTATCAGCGGATTTTGGGGCTATGCCTCACAAGGCGGACATGGGCTTTTTTCTTCCAAAAGCCAAAATTATAACTATAATCCAAGCGCACTATTGCCGCTATTGGATTGGAATAAACTAAGTAATAATATTGAATTGCAAAAGCAAATTTATGCTGAAAATCTGGCAGCTTACAAAAAAGCTCTACTGACTGCGATTGCCGAAATTAAGAATGCCGGCATTGCGTGGGAAACAGCTGAAAAATCTTTAGCAAAACAGCGCATGGCAAACAGCTCCATGAGTAAATCTGTCAGCGCTCTGCAAAAACGTTATGATATGGGGTTAATCGAATTTTCAGAACTTTTAACCATGCGTCAAAAATTGATTGAGAGTCAAAAAGATGTGATATCTGCTCAGGCAGAAACTATTCGTCAGATGATAGCATTTTATAAAGCGATAGGAATTTAAGGTTTATTCTTCTTCCTTCATCCTATTTTTTAAATCAGCAATTTTAAGGTTTAAGCTCTTATTCGGATTGCTTTTTATTGCAAACGAAAGTTGTCTTTTTGCTCCCTCTATATTATCCAAAGCAAAGTTGTATTCTGCAGCGGTATAATAAGAATAAGCCGTATCATCTGCTAAACCATATGCACGTGATAACAGTTGCCAACCGAGCGGAGTAGGATTTTTAATCTGCTCTTGATTTATGAGATTAATTATTTCTTTTATCTCTTTTTCTTTTGGCTCGGCTTCTATCATTGACTGAGCTAAAGAAAGTTTAATTTCTCCGCAGTTCGGCAATAAATTAAGTGCTTTTCTATAGGCTTCAACACTCTCTTTAACTTTACCTGTTTCAAATAAAAATTGTCCTTTTAGTTCATAAAAATAAGGATTTTTAGGAGCTTCACTTATTAAACCGTCAACAGTTTGCAATGATTTTTCCATATTTGCCTCGCGGAAATACAAAACCGCGTGAGCATAGCGCGCCTCAATAGAATTTACTGATTTCGGATACATTCGCCAAACTTTGTCTTTATCACCCAAAAATGCAAATATTTTGGCCTTTATAAGTTTTAATTCATCATCAAGCGGACTTTGAGTAGAAAATTTATTATTTTTTGCTACTGCCGTTAAATGGCTGATTCTTTCATTTGTCATCGGGTGCGTACGAAAATATTCATTTTCTTCAACACCGCTAAGTGCATTACGGCGTTTTATTTTTTGCAAAAATCTTTTTAAGCCTTCTGTTGATTGTTTTGTGGCGGTAAGCAACTTGACGGCACTTTCATCAGCGCTTCGTTCTTCCTCTATTTGATGATTAAGCATACTGTGCAAAGCAGATGTTTGCGAACCTAAAATAACTGCCATTGCCGCATCGCCTCTGCCACTGCCGACAGCAGCCGCTCCGGCGGCAAGCATTGAACCCATCATCATATATTGCATTTTTTTGATTTTCAGCTTTTGACGCACTATATGTCCGCCCAAAATATGCCCGGTTTCATGCGCAACAACACCGGCAAGTTCATTAGTATTATCAACCGATAAAATTGTTCCGGTATTCAAAAAAAGATAATTTCCATCGCTGACAAAAGCGTTAAGGGAATTATCATTCACCAGCATAACTTTATCTTCATCGAAAGGTAATTCGGCAGCCTTAAATATAGGCTTTATCACCTTTGCCAAATAGTTTTGTGTCTCGGCATCACTAATCAAGGAGAGCTGTTCGGCTTTTGCATAAGGCGCAACAAAAAATATTGCGCTTATGCAAAAAAATATTCCAAATATCAGCCTATAAGTTTTTTCCACCAAGATTTTTTCTCCGGTTTCGGCTCTTCAGCCGTTTGCGCAGATTCATAATTACGCTCACGGCGGAAATTATTGCGAAAATGTTTACCTTTTTTATTTTTTCGAAAATAATTATTGCGAGATTCTCTTGCCTCATCATCTTGCACCTCATTATCTTCAAAATTTTCTATATCATCTTCATCAACATTATCAGCTTCATAACAAGTTGTGGCAACATCTTTTGCCGTGGTTTTCTTTTGTGCCACACGCTCTTTTTCTATTCTGAAATCAGAAACGTCTTTTATAAGCGCATCACCGGAAACCACGATATTTACACCATACACTTCTTCCAGTGCCGATAAATTTCGGCGTTTTTGATTGAGCAAATAGGCAGCCGTCTCTTTCGGAGCAATAACGTTTATTCTGCAATTTTTATTGCGAACACATTCGCCTTCAAGCGCCCTCAACACAAGAGTTGAACCGGATTCAATCGTACGCACCACACCATGACCGTGGCAATACGGACAAACTTCATAATTGCTTTCAACAAAAGAAGAATGCATGCGTTGACGCGATATTTCCAAAAGGCCGAAAATACTCATTTTTGCAACTTGGATACGTGCACGATCGTTTTTCAGCGCCTCTTTCATACGCTTTTCAACCGCAATATTATTTTGCTGCTCATACATATCGATAAAATCTACCACAACCAAACCGGCTAAATCGCGCATTTTAAGTTGTTTTGCTATTTCATCAGCTGCTTCTAAGTTTGTTTTTAAGGCTGTTTCTTCAATGTCTTTTTCTTTTGTGGCGCGTCCGGAGTTTACATCAATGGAAACAAGCGCTTCTGTCGGATTTATTACCAAATATCCGCCTGATGCAAGCTGAACTATAGGGCTGTGCAATTTATCAAGCTGAGCCTCTATCTGAAAACGCTGAAATACCGGAATTTCTCCTGATTTTCTGCATTTAATATGCTTCAAATTATGCGGAGAAAGAACTTTAACAAATTCTCGCGCTGTTTTATATGCCTCATCACCATCGATAATAACTTCCGAAATATCTTTTGTATACATATCCCGAAGTGCGCGTTTGATCAGATTGCCCTCCTCATAAACCATTGCCGGAGCTTCATTACGCAAAGCGCTGTAGCGAATTGCATTCCATGTGCGAATTAAGTAATTATAGTCGCGCACAATATCAGATTTTGTTTTATCTTCACCGGCGGTGCGAACAATTAAAGACATATCGTCAATAATCGGCAACTCACGCAAAATTCCTTTCAGACGGCGGCGATCATTTGAGCTGGTAATTTTGCGCGATACACCACCGCTTTTTATGCGGTTTGGCATTAATACACAATATCTTCCGGCTAAAGAAATATAAGTTGTGCAGGCAGCCCCTTTGTTTCCGCGCTCTTCTTTTAGGATTTGAACAAGAATAATCTGTCCTTCTTTAATCACATCTTGTATTGCACAACGGTGATACAATTTGCGAGCGCGCAACAATTTGCGCTGAGCACTGAATGCATTATTATCAATTGAATTAACATCATCTATGTTTTCATCATCATCTTCATCGTCAGAATCAACATCAATGATATCATCAAGAGAATCATTTTCCAAGCCTGTAGCATCTGCCATGGTAGTCGGTTTCTTTTTCTTTGAAGCATACGGACGACGACGGCGATATTTTACTTTCTTCACCGTTTCGGAATTTTCTTGCAGAGCTTCTTCTGATGTTTCTTCTTCGACTGAACTTTCATTTATCGTTTCTGTTGCTATTTCATCAGCCTGAGAAACAATTTTTTCCTCATCATTACTGTTTTGCTCGATATTTTCATCTTGAGAGGTTGTTGTCTCAAATTCATCGGGAAAAGCATTTTGTATCGGGTCAAGCTGAGATTCCTCAACCTGCTCCGCCTGCTCTGCTTCTAAACGACGTTCGGCTTCTTTTGCCTCTTTTTCTGCCCGATAGCGCTCTTTTTGTTCTTGTCTTTCTTTAATTCTGTTAATTTTATTTTGGATTATTTCATCAACTTCGGTTTCAACCTGCTTTAACACGTCTTCAGAAACGTTATAATAATCAGGATGAATTTCATTAAAAGCCAAGAATCCGTGCTTGTTTCCACCATAATCAACAAACGCTGCCTGCAAAGAGGGCTCAATTCTTATAACTTTTGCCAGATAAATATTGCCTTTAATTTGTTTGCGTGAAGTTGATTCAAACTCAACATCTTCAACCTTATTTCCATCTACGATGACAACGCGGGTTTCTTCCGGCTGCGTATCATCAATCAACATTCTTTTTGTCATTTTATAAATTCCTTATCTTCCGCTTTTAAAAAAGCATTTTTGCACGTGCGAAGATAAGTCGGCAACAAACATCAACAAAGACAAAACCTCTGCCTTTAAACCAATTTTTTGCGGTTTTGCTTCCGCTACTTGCCTTATATCGAACAAAATCCTGTTATTCTTCTTTTTTATACGGATTTGCCCGAAAGGTTATCTTCACACAAATTCTTCATTTATTTCGGTGTATATTTTTGCTTTGTCTCTCTTTATTTACCTACATCCTGTCAGCAAAAACACATCCGATAATCCTTTAACACAATATAGCATAAAAAATAAAATACAACAAAAAAATTAAAGTGTTTGAATATTTGATTCTTTTTTAAGATATTTGCCGATTAACGGAGAAAATTCTTTTAAAACCACCTGATAACTGGGTTTTTTAAAAAAAACAATCTGCTCATATGCCTGCTCAAGAGTAGACCAACAAAAAGTATCAAATTCAGGCTCTGCCGTTTGCAAATTTATTTCACGATCTTCACCTTCAAAAAAGAATAAAGACCAATACATTTCTTGCCCGATATAATGTTTTCCGCCATAGCTCAATTTTTCGGCAATTTCGGGTGGAAAATTATATCTTACGCCAAAATTCAGGGTTTTAATCAGTTTCACATTAACTATTGATGTTTCTTCCTTGAGTTCGCGCACCGCTGCTTGCTCCGGTGTCTCATTTTCATCAATACCACCTTGCGGAAATTGCCATGAGTCAATACTGTTTTTGCGTTTGCACAACAAAACTTTTCCGAATTTATTGAATACGACAATTCCCGCATTAAGGCGATAGTCAGACATTATTTTTTGCTTTCTTCGGCCGGTTTTTCAGCCTCTGATTTATTTTCAGTCTTCGGCTGATTTAAGGCATCATTTTGATTATACAGATACAGAGCTTTAACCAAATCAAGCGCGCGTATCAGCTGATAATCATTTTTATCAGTCAGCTCTTCTTTTTTAGTGTTTTCATCTTTTTTATCTTTATCTTTATCCTGCTCGTTTTTAAGCGCACCTTTTAAATCTGCTTCGCTTAAATTTAAGCCATATGATTTAATTTCTTCGATTTTTGCAGGTTTAACTACCACATCAGGCTCGATTCCTTTTGCCTGAATAGAACGACCTGACGGAGTATAATAGCGCGCCGTTGTAATGCGCATGGCGGCATTATTACGAAGTTGCAAAACCGTTTGTACAGATCCTTTACCGAATGATTTTTCGCCTACAATAACGGCACGATGATGATCTTGCAAGGCTCCGGCAACAATTTCCGAAGCGGAAGCTGAACCCTCATTAATCAAGACAACCATCGGTAATCCCTGTGCTACATCACCTGCAGTTGCGGTATATTTTATGGTATCCTCATCATTGCGTGAACGGGTAGAAACAATTTCACCATGATCTAAGAATAAGTCAGACACACCTATCGCTTGCTCAAGCAATCCCCCCGGATTGTTGCGCACATCAAGAACTATGCCTGCCAATTTGTTTTTTAATTTTTTCTGTGCTTCGTTGATGGCTTTCTCGGTATCTTTATCAACATCTTCATTAAAAGATGAAATGCGAACATACAAAATGTCTTTATTCATTATTTCGCTTTTTACCGAATCCATTTTTATTTCTTCACGCTTTAATGTAACCGTAAACGGTTTTTCATTCACACGGCGAATGGTTATCTTAACACTTGTACCTATTTTTCCTCTAAGCTTACTAACCGCTTCATTCAAGGTCATTCCGATAACTGTTTTCCCATCAATGTCAGTTATATAATCACCGGCTTTAATTCCTGCTTTGTGCGCCGGCGTATCATCAATAGGAGAAATAACCTTTACAACCCCGTTTTCCATTGTTACTTGAATTCCTAAACCACCGAATTTTCCTTTAGTTTGTTCATTCATATAACGAAAATCTTCCTCTGTTAAATAGCTGGAGTGAGGATCTAACGAGGTAAGCATGCCGTTGATTGCCGATTCAATAAGTTGCTTATCGCTGACTTCTTCAACATAAGAAGATTTTGTGCGCTCCATTATTTCGCCGAAAAGATTCAACAGCTCATAGGTATTAACCTGGTTTTGAGCTTCTTTCGGTTCTTCTTTTGCAATAGCGCATCCGGTAAACAATCCGGCAATTAAAGCATAAATAACAATAGTTTTCCTTATCATTTTTATTCCTCTTTTATATGTTTTATTTTGCTAACCATTCTGTAGGGTTAAGCGGTTGATTGTTCTTTCTGATTTCCATGTGTAATTTACTGGTTGCCTCTGTCGGCATAATACCAACAGGTTCGCCGACCAAAAGCATTTGCCCCACTTGAGTGTATGTTTCTTTCATACCGCTCAAAAGAGTTGTGTATCCTTCCCCGTTATCAATAATAACTAATGTATCAAAATTCTTAAAAGGTCCGGCAAAAATAACTTTTCCGTCATATGGCGCAATAATTTGCGCTTTTGAAGCGGTTTTGATATCAATACCGTTAGACTTCACACCTTTTGAAAGTTCTTGATGAAAGGCTGTAACAATCGCACCTTTTGCCGGTCTTGAAAGTTTTCCTTTCGCTTGTGAAAACTTAAGCATAGGTTGATCTGAAATTTCGGCATATTGGTCTAAATCAAATCCGGTACCGCTGAGTCCGTGATTATTTTCTTCCCTGATTTTATCCACTTCCTTGGCTTTTGCCAAACGCTCTTTTTCTTGTCGCTGTTTTTCTTCCGTTGCTTGTTGCTTTTCCAATTTTTCAAGCAAATCTCTCAAGCCTGATGCTTGATTAGCAAGCTCTGTCGCTCTTTTTTTTGCCTCGGCGCTTTTAGTAGAAAGAGAACTATACATCTGGCTTTTTTGCTTAGAGAGTTTTTCCATGTCTTCACGCTGAAGCTCTAATGATTTGCTTTGATTTTCCAATTCAATAAGTCTTGAGGCTATTTGCTGTTTTTGCTGGCTGATATCTTCAATGCTTTCTCTGATTGCCGAAGCTCTCTTTTCCAGCGAATGCACACTTCCGCGCAACAAAATACTGCTACGCATAACCTCTACCGGAGACAACGGCTGAACCAAAACCGCTTCTGACGGACGTAATGCTAAATTTTCAAGAGCAGCTAACGTTTCAATAAGCATTGAATTTTCTGCTTTAAACTTTTCTTCTGAATCGGCTAAATGTTTTTGCAACTCATCAAGCTCAGTCCGGCGTCTGACAACCTCGTCTTCACTGGCTTGAATTTTTTTTGCCGTATCAAGCATTTTTTTCTGAACGCTGGCAAGCTCCTCTTTTACTTTTTTGGCTTTTTGTTCTATTTGTTTATGCTCTTGAGAAACCTTTTTTGCCTCAGCTTCTATTTGTGCCACTTTTGATGCCGATACATTGTTATTTGCGCAATCAGCGTAATCAGGATACACAGACAACCCCGCAACAAAGCAAGTAAAAGCAAAAAAATATTTCTTCAATTCAGCCATATATTTTAAGTCCGTTCGTTATTTTTTCAGTAGCGAATTACCTGTCATTTCATTCGGTTTTTCTATTGCCAACAAATCCAAAAGTGTTGGAGAGACATCTGCTAAACGCCCATCTTTCAGTCCTTTTATTTCTGCCGGAGCATTATACAAAACGGCTCTGACCTTACCAACTGTATGCGCAGTATAAGGTTCACCTGTGGTTTCATCAACCATCTTTTCAACATTTCCGTGATCGGCGGTAACAAATAAAACACCGTCAACATTTTTAATGGCTTGCATTACGCGTCCCAATGATTTATCAACGGCTTCAACCGCTTTGAGTGCGGCGCTCATAATTCCGGTATGCCCTACCATATCACCATTGGCAAAATTACAGATAATGGTATCAAACTTTTTGCTCTCAATCGCTTTAACCAGTTCATCAGTAACTTCATAAACACTCATTTCCGGTTTTAAGTCATACGTTGCGACCTTCGGACTGTTAATTAAAATACGCTCTTCACCCTCAAACATGCGTTCTTCACCACCATTAAAGAAGAAGGTTACGTGCGCATATTTTTCGGTTTCAGCAATACGAAGTTGTTTCATGTTGTTATTGGCAATAATTTCACCATATATATTATTTAAGGCTTCCGGCGGAAATACCGTTTGCATGAAACGGCGATGATCGGCAGAATATTCCGTCATACCGACAAGCATATCAAATTTTGTTGTTTTACTGCGAACAAATCCGTTAAACTCATTATCGCCTAAGGCATAAAGAATTTCGCGAGCTCTGTCCGCTCTGAAATTAGCCATTAAAACAGCATCACCATCTTCAGTTCCATTGTACCCGTCAATTACACACGGCACAACGAATTCATCTGTAACATTTGCGGCATAAGATGCATTCATGGCATCTTCAACAGTCGCATAATGTTTGCCGTTTGCACTGACAATATTATTATATGCCAACTCAACCCTATCCCAGCGTTTATCTCTGTCCATTGCATAAAAACGACCGGAAAGTGTAGATATTGTGACATTTTTCATATTTTTTACGGATTCGCAAAATTCTTCCAAAAACCCTTTTGCTGAAGTCGGAGGAGTATCTCTGCCGTCTAAAAAAGCATGCACGCAAACTTTTACACCGGCATCATTTAAGATTTTACATAAAGCTACAAAATGATTTTGGTGCGAATGTACTCCACCCGGCGACATCAGTCCCATTAAATGACAAGTTTTTCCGCTGTTTTTTAATTTAGAAATCAATTCAACTAAAACAGAATTTTTTTCCAATGTATGATCTTTTATTGCCATATCAATTTTCGGCAAATCCTGCATCACAACACGTCCTGCGCCCAAATTTGTGTGTCCGACCTCTGAATTGCCCATTTGGCCTTCAGGCAATCCGACATCTAATCCCGATGTTTCAATAAAACAACTCGGGCATGTTTCAACAAGCTTATGCCAATTTGGAGTGTTGCCTTGCTCTATGGCATTATCCGATGTTATTTTTTCTCTATATCCCCAGCCGTCCAAAATAAGCAACATAACAGGTTTTTTCATAAAATTTTCCTTCTCTGTTTTGAAATCAAAAATACTATCTGCGTTATTATATATAATAAAACAAATTTTAAAAGCACTATTTATATTTGTTATAAACAGATTTATTTGATAAATTTTATTTTAATTTGCAAAATTTTTATGAAAAATCAAGTTAAAGTTATTTATTGAGATAAATTATTCCACGTTTTGGTTGTTATTGTAAAAACCGTAAAAGATAATATTAATAATTATAGCATTTCGTTTAACAAATAAGTTGACATCTAAAAATCAAGACTTAAACTAAGGGAAATAATTGAAAAAGGATAAAAAATGAAAAAGATTTTATTTTTTGCACTTGTTGCCGGCATATCTTCAAAGGCAGTTGCCGGAGAGTTCGTTTATAATTATTCCGGCACAGCAAACACCTTTTACGGCTATTCTGATTACAACAAAAGCAAAAAAAATCATCAAAAACACAGCAACACTCCTTCGTCAGCGGAAATTTATACTTCAGCCGGATATGAATTTAATAACGGCAATTCCTTAATGCTCAATGTTGATGCGCAAATTGCCGGTGATAAAAAAATCAGAGACTATAATCAAGGTACTTGGGGTGAAAACATTTATTTGGTTTATAATTCAAAATATGGTGAACTAAGTGCCGGACAGATGTATAATGCCGCATATCAAATGGCTGTCGGAGCGCCGTCTGTCGGGTATTTCAGAGCCAACAATTCCCCGATTACCGACTTTTTGATTACAAATAATTGGCAACGCGGAAAAAAGCCGACAGCATATCGCACTCTTAATTCAACATATTTAAATACTGACGGAGATGCCTTAAAAATTGCTTATACCACACCGGAATTTTATAAAACAAAAGCCTCTTTTTCATACACCCCTGACAGCTATTCTAAAGCAGGATTATTAAGTAAGCAAAGCAAATATGAACACCGTTCCTCTTATGCTGCCGGAATTTATAATTCACATGAATTTAAATATTTTTCGTTAGAAAGTTCTTTTGGCTATGCCTTTAATCATAAAAACAATCAAGAAATTTCCGCCGGTTTGAGTTTATATCGCAAGGGTTGGACCTTAGGCGGTTCATATCGCAAGAGCTTTACTTCATCACATGATTATGCGTTGAGCTCCTCAAAAGATAATGATTATCCGTTCTTTTTTGATGGGTTCAGACGCTCTGAAGCATATAATCTCGGCTTAAGCTATGAGATTGGTCCTTTTAAAACCGGCATTACTTATTTTCACTCAAAAGCCGATAAAACAAACAATGAAGATCATATTATCACATTTGCCAATCGCTATGCCTTTTATAAAAATGCCGCGATTTATCTGGCGACAGCCTTTGCAGAATATAAGGCAAACAATGTTGAAGTAATGAGCAATCGCGGGACTGCAGTTATTATGGGACTTGAACTTGAAATTTAACGGAAAATATAATGAGCAAAATTGCCTTTTATTCTGATAATCTTGATTTTATTAATGATCTTATTTTTCAAGTTGAAAAATATGCTCCCGAATTTAAGTCTTTCAGCAATGATGATATGACTCCCGATGTGGCGGTAATTGATGATAACAAACTTGAATATAATCGCCTTAGAGAATTATATGAAAAAACTCCTCTTATTTTTCTATATGCTGATAATTATGATATTGCCGAAAGCAACTTAAATATTGCTATAAAAAAACCGTTTGTATTAACTCATTTTATTGATGTTTTGCGCTCGGCAAACAATAAACTGGATAATTCCACAGACGGATACTTAAATTTTGGAGCTTATCAACTTCGCCCATTTGAAAAAGAAATTGAGTGTTTGCAAAATAATGAAATTATAAAGCTTACGGAAAGAGAAGTCGCCATAATAAAGTATTTGTATAAATGCAGCGGCGTGTATATCAGTAAAAATGATTTGCAAAAAAATGTTTGGAAATACCATGATGACGTTTCTACTCATACGGTTGAAACACATATCTATCGCTTACGCCGAAAAATTGAAAAAAAGACTTTATCACCGTTTATTTTAACGGATAAAGGCGGCTATAAATTGAATATGGAATAAAAATATGCCGAAGTTGAAACGCAAATCCAATCCGAAAATCCTTAAAATATCTTTGAAAAAGCTATTAAAAGAAACTTTTTCTTATATGCTCGCAAATAAGCAGTTTGTTTTGTGTGTTGCAATTGTTAACATGGTTTTTATGCTGTTTTTAAAATCGCTCGGCGGTATTTCAAATCCTTTAAGCATTTTATGGATAATCGGTTATTATATTTTTTGGTGCTGGTTTTATCGCTATTATTACCACTTACAACCATATATTTTAAGCAAGGTACTTTTTTCCAGTCTTTCGCCTTCAACAAAAGCTCTTGTTATTATGTTTTTAGTTACCGTTTGCATAATTTTTATGCCGATGATACCGCTGTTTTTAGGATTTAACGATGTTTATCTGACATTTTATGAACAATATACATCAGCAATTGAAAGCCTATCTTCGCCTAAAGACATTGGCGCTTCTTTGGCAGAAATTTCGATTATTTGTTTTATATTGTCGCTAATGGCACCTGTGTTGATTTGTAAACCATATTTAGCGTGGATATCCTCATTACGCGGCACAAATTCTTCCTTCAAAAAAGCAGGTGATAGAATAAAAGGAAATTATGCGACTTTTGTTATTATTTCCGCTATGCTGATATTTCCCGAAGCATTGTTTGATCGTATTGATGCGATTTTAGGCTTGCAAAATTGGTTGAGTTATACAGGCGGAACTTTGATTTTTGTTTATACCAACATAATTTTTGCAAAAATCTATGATTTTTTCTATATAAAGAACTAAAAAATACACCGCCTCAAAGGAAAAGCGGTGTATTTAATTAATTTAACTCGGATGCAAACCTATGCGCGTTCCTCGCAAATTTATGGTTAAATCCATAAGTCGGTTCTGGCGCGTAGATGTGTAAGAAACATGCACCCAGCCGTCATTCGGGTCCGAAGAATCGTCACCGTAAAATTCCAAAATCAGTTGGTCATAGATAAGATGGTCATGAACCCACTGGGCAAGCTCAAAATTATCCATTCCCATAATTTCAAAATCCACGGCCTCACAACGCATATGTTGCGATGTTTTACTTGCTCCGCGAGTTACAACATTCAGTTTGGGCGAGCGATACGCAGAGTTTACACGAATCGGACGATTCAATGTATTGCGTATGGGTTGCAAAATGTTTATGCACAGTTGTCGCAATTTTTCAATTCCCGCTTCATCCGGAACATTAAAAATCTTATGCGTGTGTGCTGTTTCCGAGTAAACCATCTCCCATAAAGAAAAATTATCCGACAGATGAAAAGCCTTCAAGCCATCTTCTGTTGTGAGATTAAGATGTCGGTTTTTTTCCGGACTGACATAAGATAAATGAATCCACGCCGGACCTTTATAATCAGCATCATAGCGCAAAAATTCAAACATCATAACATCATAGTCCAAATTCTCGGCGATCCATTGTGCAACCACCTTAGGGCTAACGTCACGCACCCTGAAATCTACGGCTTCACAAGTCAAATGCTTTGAGTTTGGCGCACCTCTCCACAAAAAATTGAGTTCAGGTGTACGAAACCCGTTGACAATTAAAACCGGAACGGCAAAGTGATTCCGTATAGGCTCTAGGACAACATTACAAAGGTTCTTTAATTTAGCAATGCCGTTTGCATCGGGAACATTGTATATGTTGTCGGCTAAGGCCTTGGAATCATGCGTGAACTCCCATAAAGAAAAGTTCTCGCTGAGGCGCAAGGCCTTCAAGTCTTTTGTATCCATAATTATAAAAAATTAAAGGTTATTTATTGGCATCAGTATAGCATAAAAAAACAAATTTGCAAGTGTTTTGTCTAACTTATATAATTTTCGTCATACAAAAAAACGAAACCTATTGTGCGTGCCGAAAATATTTTTTACCTGACACATAGTAAAATTTATTACCTAAATCAAAATTATCCATCTATTTGCCGTTCTAATATCACAACGACACATCTTTCACAAGCTTAAAATACCGGCAGTCAACAGCGGAATGGAAAGGTTATCGTCTATTTTTATTTTATCTTCAAAAAGTTCGGCAAGGGTTGCCGCTAAACAAGCAAGAATACTATACATTCCGAAAGGATGCAGATTGCTTAGAATTATATTAACCAAAACAGCAGAAAAGAAAAACGCCAGTGTGCCTTCAAGGGTTTTGCTTTTATATATTTTAATTTTGCCGTAAGTTTTTCCGACCAATGCCGCAGCACTGTCAGCTACCAGCATCACCGACAATCCGATTATGGCAGCATATTTATTGAAAAAACAGGAGCAAATCAGTGCCGCCGTCAACACATATATCGATCCGGTCGGATGAAATTTTTCATTCGTTATTTCTTTATTGCGCAGTGTTTTATAAAACAAAGAGCCGAATGTTTTCCGCGCCCAGTGATAACGCTTATAATAGCCATATTCGAAAATAAAATCACCGATAAGCAAAAACAAGAACAAACAAACTGCAGTCTGCCCAGGCAAAATATAAATCATATAAGGCATCCACAGCGAACTTAAATGAACTGCTTTTCGTCTGATTTCTTTCTTTATCGATTTTTGACTGTTTTGCAATTTTGCCTCGATTGTAATTTGCATCATTATACATGACATAACCCATAGCGACTGCAATCTCAAGAACAAAAACAATGCTATGTGGATGAATTAAATAAAGTTTTATGTATAAAATCAATAAAATCTCTTGCGAAAATATCGTTATATATTATAAATAGGGTTAGTTTTTTGCAAACATTGGAAATGATATGCCTTTATTAATTGTATTTTGCGGTTATATGTTATTTGCTTCGGCAAATTGGATTATTCGCAAGTTTGGTCCGGTTACGTATGAGCAAATAATGTTTCATATTAATATGCCGTTTCATTCGGAAGTCCGCTTAATCCTGAGCTATTTACAAAATACTGTAATGCTTGGGGCCATTATTGTTTTCTTACTCTGGATGCTCACTTCTCAGATGTATCATTTTAAATTCAAAAAAATGGAGAAAATCCGTTCTTATATATACAGCCATCGTTGGTTTTTAAGCTTAGTATGGTTTATTTTTTGCGCAATATATTTTTTCATACGCATGAATGTGTGGACTATGCTGACATACCAAAGTTACAAGCGCGAAGTTTCTAATTTTTATGAACAAAATTATGTATTTCCGCAAAATACGCAAATAACTTTTCCTGAAAATAAAAAAAATCTGATTATTATATTTATGGAAAGCATGGAATCAACTTTTGCCCAAACTCCGCGCCACAATTATTATCATGCAGATTTAATTCCTGAACTTCATAATCTGGCAAAGCAAAACATTCATTTCAGCGATAGTGAGTATTTGGGTGGCGAATATGCCATAGACGGAACTCAGTGGACGCAAGCTGCGCTATTTGCTAAAACATGCGGAGCGCCAATCCAACTGCCGATAAGGGAAGTTTATTTGATTAGCCCTAAAGGAGAATTTTATCCGAATGCTTGGTGTTTGTATGATATTTTGGCAGAGCATGGATATAATGAGAGTTTCTTGGTTGGGTCAAGCGGCACATTCGCCGGCTTAAATCATTTTGTTAAAACGCATAAAAATCAGCACTTGTTAGATATTTTGCACTATGCAAAAGAGCGGGGAGAAGAATTGTCATACAAAGAAAGAGGCGAAAGTATTGACGATAAAAAATTATTTGTTTTGGCAAAAGATGAGTTAAATCATTTGGCAGAGCAAAACAAGCCTTTCGTGTTCACGATGATGACCTTGGATACGCATTTTGGCTCGCAGGAGTTTTCAGGTGATGTTTGCGGTTATAAGTATGGCAAGGAAAAAAATCTTAAAAATGTTGTGTCATGTGCCGATTTTCAGATCGGACAATTCATCAAGTGGTTAGAACAGCAACCGTTTTATAAAGATTCGGTTATAGTTCTTTTGGGCGATCATTTAATGATGAACGATTCCATGAAAGAAGACATGATACGCCATACACTGAATATATTTATTAATGCGGAGATATCGGCAGATAAAACCAAAAATCGTATTTTCACGCCATTTGATATTTATCCGACTATTGTTGAAAGTATGGGAGCCAAAATCAGCGGGCATCGTCTTGGACTGGGGACTTCGTTATTCAGCAACATTCCGACATTAACCGAAGAAAAAATGACCGTTGAAGAAATGGATATCGGCGTGCGTAAATCATCTAAAGTTTATGATTGGTTGCTTTACGGCAAAAAGTTGAAGTAATAAAAAAACGACGCCTAAATCAGACGCCGTTTGTAAATAAATTATGAGTATATTACAACATTTTAATTATTCACCCATTCCGCCGCGTTTTTGATGCTTCATCTGCATCATTTCTTTTGCAGTGTTAATATGCGTTTTTGCTTCCTCTTTAGAATATGTACCTGTTTTGCCTAGTTTGTCACCAAGTTTTTGGCGGAGCATATCCATCTTAAGTTGAAGGCGATCAGGAACTGTCAGAATTTTAAGAACTGCATCTCCAGTTCTTGCAAAGTCGTGTTTAATACCTAAATCTGTCCAAGCATCTAAGAGATAATCTTCATCATATTTCTCCAGTTCATTACCAATAGCCTTAAGATTATTATTTTTATCCGTAGAAAATAAAATATTTCCTTCTGCATCTGTTGTAACCTTGCTTCCATCTTCTTTTTCCGTTGTTTTTGTTAAAACAACACCATCTTCATCAAATCTTGTTGTTATATGTCCAAATTCCTCTTGTGAGAGCCACTCTTTACCAGAAAACTCATTATATACTCTTTTTATGCCATTCGGATAATAAGATACACGTCCAAACCCATACTCGTCACTTGTGCGATGGCATTCGCCATTTTGTAATGTCCATTTAAAATTCCAATCATTTTCATTAGTTGCAAAATATTGAGCATACTCATTAGGCTTTTCTTCATATCGTAAATTATTTTTATTGTCGTAGATTCTAATTATACCATCTTTATCTACATTAGGTGAAGAGCCAGTTTCTTCAATTACTTGTTTCTTTAATTTTGTAACTTCATTTTCAAATATTTCTTGTGGTGTTTTCATTTCTCTTCTCCTTATCTAAAAGTTATTATCTATAAAGAATCGCTTCTTATAAGTCCATTTTACCCCCCCCCC